>Ga0206942_1169_pt1 | contig 18945 bp, 15 predicted proteins | sample Alteio_BWOrgHeat_6_FD_153253 | JGI IMG/M metagenome (GOLD analysis project Ga0206942, IMG submission 153253) | Enriched cells from forest soil in Barre Woods Harvard Forest LTER site, Petersham, Massachusetts, United States -... | ecosystem: Environmental > Terrestrial > Soil > Temperate forest > O... | reverse complement strand
GTTATTTTTGCCGTCGCGGAAAAACGGGACGTTGCGCGCGTATTTCAAGCATCATCTGGCTGACAACATTCTGGCCAATGCGGGGGAACAGGACCTGACGGCGCATGTCAATTTCTCCACACTGCGATCCATCGGCGAATCACAGGGACTGGCGACTGGCAGCCTGGCCAACCAGTCGCAGTTCCTGACGCGGATATTGGAAAAGACCAGCCGCGAGCAGGCTTCGTTTGGTGAATGGACTCAGGTGCGTGCGCGCCAGTTTCAGACGCTCACGCACCCGGAACATTTAGGCCGTTCTTTTCGAGTGCTCCTGCAGTCCAGGTGACTTACTGCAATATGAAGCGGTAGAACAATTGCGGATCGAGGTTGACCAGATTGGAGACGACCACGGGATTGTTCGTCACGTAGATCGACGGGCCGTCGTTACCCCAATTGGTGGTGATCAGGTTGGAGTTGGTCTGCACCTGATAGGTCTGTCCCAGCACAGCATTGAAGCTATAGGAGAAGACACCGTTCTGCACCGAGGGGGCCGCGACGACCTGGGGTGGATTGACGGACGCGATTTGCAAAGAAAAGGCGTTGGCTCCGTAGTTGTTCGTCCAGGTGAATCCCGCCGGCAGGTTGAAATTGGTGAACGTGCCGCCCCTGGAGAAATAGCTGATGACGCGGAAAGAATTGGTGTTATCCGGGCCAAACAGGTTGTTCAGATTTGCGGAGACCGTGCCGTTCAATTGCACGTTTCCGGAGAAAGCCACGCTGCCAAAGTTGGTGGGATTATTGAGGCCGAAATTAAGCGTTCCGCCGCCCAGCGCATAAGTATCGGACATTGAGACAGCGCCGGTCTGCGCATCCAGCAAGCCGGTGTTGTCGAAAATGAAAGAGATCAACTGGGTGGTCCCGCCGACCGTGGTTTTGCGCACGGTTCCAAGATTGTTGAAGGTTGTCTCGCCGGAAGAGCTGCGGCCCAGGAAGACGCCATTGGTCAGCAGGTTCCACGTGCCGTAATTGACGATGGTCGGGCTGTTGTCGCCGAAGAGATTTCCGCTAAGCCAGTTCACCGTTCCGTAATTGGTAACGGTCGTCGCATTGGGGAAGCCATTGAAATCGATGTCTCCCGGCCCGGCATTGATGTTCATGACGACATCATTGGCCAGGGTAAAAATGCCGGAGACGAGGACGTTCGAGAAATTGAGCGTGCCGTGGAAGACAACGTTGGTGGTTGAATCGAACGAGCCGGACACGGGACCGGTGCCGATGAAAGTCGAAGTGCCGTTAAAATCGAATGTGTTCAATTGAAGCAAGCAGCCGCCAGCGGTATTAAATGTTCCGCTGCCGCCGCCGTTCTGGATCACAATGGCGCCGGTCGCGGCTTCGATGGTGCCGTGGTTGTTGTTGAAGGTGTTATGGGCATCAATGGTGGTTGTGCCGGTGGTGGTAGATTTCACGAACTGGCCCGAATTGTTAATGGTAGTCGTGCCGGTGTTGACGGTTCCGTTGAAGGTATTATCACCTTCAGCAAGCCATAGGCCGTTGTTATTGATGATCGGGCTGTTGTCACCGAACAAAGTGCCTGAAACCCAGGCCACGGTGCCGTTATTGGTGAAGAGCGCGGGGATATAGTTGCCCTGGATGTAACCGTCGAAGGTGGCAGAAGATAACAGTTGCAATTCCGCGCCGTTGTCGATGGTCACTGTGCCGCCAATGGTGGTTTCTCCCGCACAAGTCAGAAGACCTTCAATGACCGCATTGGTGCCGAAGACGGGGCTGTTGGTCAGGACGCCGCCGCCCGCAAATGTATTGGTCCCGCTCAAAATATAGTTGCCGCCGAAAAGCATGATGGCGCCGGTAGCCGTGACGTTCGTGCCGTTGTCGATACCCAATTGGGGATTGAACTCACCGGATTCCACGTCCACTGTGCCGTAGTTGTTGAAGGTGCCGTCGCCATTAAAGGCACTGGTGGCGGTGCCGCCGGTTTTGGCAAAAATTCCATAGTTGTCGAACGTGCCGTTGCCCGAGCTGGACCGGCCAAAGAAAGTGCTGTCCGTGGTGTTTAGCCACAAGCCATAATTGTAAATCACACCGTTATTGTCCTCAAAAGCGCTCGTCGCATTCCAATTGACGGTCCCGTAATTGTACACGACACCGATGCCCGCAAAATAACCGTTGAAGGTCATGCCCGGCGGGTTCACGTTCAACACGCTGCCGTTGGTGATGTACAAGGTGCCGGACAGGGTCGGGCCGCTGCCGTTGATTGTCCCGAACAGAACGGCGTTGGTGCCGATCATAACACTGTCATGGTTCAGATCGAACTGGCCGTTGGTGGTGACTGTGATTGTGCCGTTGAGGATGATTTGATTGCCGCTGTTGACCTGGAAGGTTTGGATGTTGGTGCTGTTCAGGTCGGACGTGCCCAGGACGAAATTTCCGGCATTGCCAACTCCATCCATGTTCACGGTGAAGGTCGCATCGTTGGTGACCAGGACGGTGTCACCTGAACCGGGTACCTGATTGGGTGACCAGTTGATGGCTTCGCTCCATCCGCCACCGGCGGTATTGGTCCAAATGATTGTGTTAGCGCGGGTAATGTTCAACGCCGCAAGAGACAATAATAGAATAATAGAATAATAATTTTTCATTGCGTTTGTTAATGGGTTTTGGGGTTCCGAAAACCTTACTAAATGACATCTTCTCAATAAACTTCCGTATTGTCAATAACTTGTGAGAACTAATTTGGTTCAATTAGGTTGGTGGGTAATTGCAAAATGCAACTCGGCTAGGGCTTCTAATGCAATTGTTTGCGAAATATAAGGATTTCAAGTTGCGGCATAATTTTAGCTAAAATAGAACCAAAGGAGGTTTGAGAAAAATTATGAAAAGAATGCTGCTTATCTTATTATCCGCCATTGTGGCTTCATTCTGGTTATCGGGCTGCGCGGTCGTAGTCCATCCCGGTGACCACGATGACCATTGGCACCATGACCATGATTGGGACCATGATTGAAGGCGTGGGTGGCTCAATGCACCAATGCCATCCACCCGAGCAATCCGCCTAATATAACAAGCGTCACCGGAATTCCCAGGCGCGCAAAATCCCAAAACCCGATTTTAATCCCCATTTCGCGCGCCTGCTGGACGACGATGATGTTGGAGACGCTGCCGATGATGAGCAGGCTTCCGCCGAAGCTGTTGGCCAGGGCTAAGGCGTATGGCGCCGGCTGCGCCAGGTTGACGATCTTCACCAGCAACATCACGGCGGCGGAATTGCCGATGAGATTGGAGAGGCCGGCTGTGGTCAACACCAGGTTCACCGGCGCGTTGAGATTGAATCCGCTTTGAGCCAGCCATTGCACGGCCTGGTCGCCGGAGCCGGTGGATTGAAACGCGCCCGCCACGACAAATAAGCCGATGAACAAAACCAGGATGGGCCAATCCACCAACCCCAGCAGGTCGTCGGTCTTGAATTTGGTGCTGGCCAGGTGGATGCCCGCGGCTGCCAGCGCAATGACCTCCTTGGGCAGGGACGTGAAGAACAAGCCGATGGCCGCGACGAGGATGATGATGCCTTTGACAGTGTGGATTTTGTTGAACGGATAGGATTGTTGCGAAAACACCTCCGAGGCGGTGGAGGCCATCTGCAAATTCTTTTTCGACATCGTCCAGATGATTCCGTAGGCCGCGCCCATCGCAAAAATCACCGGCACAATGCTCCAGGCGAGGTAACTGCCAAAGCCCAGGTGCGCCACCTGGCCGATCATCATGTTCTGGGGATTGCCGATGAGCGTGGCGGCCGCGCCGATATTGCTGGCGATGGTCAGCGCGATCAAAAACGGGATGGGATTGATCTGTTTGCGCAAGAGCGCGACGCCGACGATGGGCGCGAAGACAAAGCAAACGATGTCGTGATTGAGAAACGCCGAGAGGCCGCCGGAGGCCAACATCAGGACCAACAGGAACTGCGCGGGATGATTGAGTTGCCCGGCGATGCCCGCGGCTACTTTGTCGTAGAAGCCCGAGAGACGCAGTTGCGCCGAGATGACAAAGAATCCGAAGAGCAATGAAATCGTCGGCCAATTGACATAGGAAACGGCGTCGTTGGTGCTGACGCCGGCGAAAATCATCATGGCGATGGCGCCGAGCAGGGCGATGCCGGGGCGGTTCAACTTCAACCCCGGGATACGGCCTATGGCGATGCCGAGGTAGGTGATGGCAAAGATGGCCAGGATGACGGATTTGTGATTGGTCTCGACCGTTGAGGCGGCGAACAGTGCGGTCATGGCATTAAGAATGCCAGCAGTTTGTGCAATGTAAATTTCAGATAATGAACGGCACGAGTGCCTTCACTTCTTTGCGATACGCCGGATATTGGCCGGGAAAATGTTGCATCATCAAGCCTTCCTCCTGTTTGAGTTTGATCCAGAATGCGATGGCCATGAGCACCAGGGCGAGGAACCCGCGGGGACTATCGATCACGATGGCGGTACCCAGGCTCATCATCAACAGTCCGGTGTAGATGGGGTGGCGCGTGAAACGGTACGGGCCGGTGCGTATCAATTCGTGTCCCACCTTGAACGTCACTTCGCCGCTCCAGTTGCCGGCTAATGTCCAGCGCGCCCAGATGGTTTCGCATACTCCCAGCACACAGATGGCAATCCCTGCCCACATCAGCACCGGAATGCGCGGGAACAATTGCGCGTTCATGGGGTAAGGCAGCCGGGGGTCTGCCAGGAGCACCAGGCTGGCGAAAAAGGGGATCTGATGTGTCAGGGCAGTCGCAACCTTTTGTTTTTCTGCCACGGCCTTGACCCGGAGCGCAGAGACCCACCAGTACACGAGGACAATCAGCCAGCACACCGGCACTATGGAATAGGGCAGGGGTGGATGCAATACGACCAGGCAGTAAAGGATGAAGATGGTCCAAAATAACGTTGAAATCGTGGCCACGATGGGTCGTATTATAGTTCGGGGCATATTCTATATAGTCGCAATTTTAGGACGCAGGTGACAAAAATTTATGCCTGCTCATGGCGAGGAGGCTTCTTCCAGCGTTTGGAGCGTCGGCCCCATGTCATCACCCAGGCGATTGCCCGCGAGATTCAGGACGAACCCGAAGCCAAATAGGAGCATCACCAGAATGAGGCATGACCAGAAATGTCGTTTCTCGAACCGGCGGAGGGAGCGCGCAAACGCGACCAGGCCGAACAGCGCCGCCACCACGATCACCGCGTCCACACTGGCGCGCTGCCAATAGCTGCCGCCCAGGTGCAGCCACATGCCGAACTCATCGAAGGTCAGGCCCATGGCCACGCCATAAAACAGGGCGGTGATCTCCGCCGCACGGCCCACGGGACGGCGGAACACGCTGTAACCGCAAACCACTGCCAGCAGGAAAATCCCGTAGTTCAGATGATGCACGTGCGTGCCGTGCATGAAGAAATACATGTTGGGCATCAATTGCGCCATGATGAGGAACACGCAAATGCGCGCGAGCATGAACGTGACAATGAAACCAAACAACGTCCGCCGCGCCAGTTTATGCGCGGTCTCACGCGGGATGTGATGCTCGGGAGCCATTACTACATTCCGATTCTGTAAATTGTGTGCCGTCGAGTTCGCGACGTCAATGAACGGCTTTCGGGTTTTACATCAATTTGCATCAAAACACGTCATAGCTTTGGCTTTGGTTTGCTAATTGATCTTTACCTGGATTATCGCCTTACGATTATTCCCCACTGAATTTTTGCCGCCCCGCCTTCTTATCCGCGTGATGTGATTTATCGGCGAGCATCCTGTTTTTGGCGCGGCGGGAACGTTTGCGTTTTTGGCGGCGGATCTTTTCTATCTCCGCGCGGCGGGCGGCCACGAAACCGTTGCGCTGTTCCTCGATCTTGTCGAGGAGTAACCGGCGCGCAATAAAACGATTGAGTCCCTGCTGGCGTGTGGCCTGGCATTTGACCTGCAATCCGGTGGGGCGATGGGTAAGCATGACGCAGGTGGAGGTTTTGTTCACGTTCTGGCCGCCGTGTCCGCCGGAGCGCACAAAGGATTCGTCGATGTCGGCTTCGCGCACGCCCAAGGCGTCCATGCGCCGCTGGAGTTGCGCTTCTTTTTCGGGGCCGACGGCAAATGCGCTCATGGCGGGAGAATAGCAGAAACATGTACTATGGGGAATATCCAACATCCAACGTTAATATTTGCGCGGGAGCGTCGTGAAGTGCGGCTGTCCTCTTCCGTTTTCGGCGCATCAAATCGGAAAAGCGGTGGAATAAACGGGCAGTTCACCCCATTTGTATCCAACGGCTTTTTCTTCATTGTATGCGCGCCTTGGTGGAGAGAATACATCTGGATATTGTTGAGCGAACCAATGAAACGATTCGCTATACGCTCATCATTGATGACCTGTCCCATTGTCGGGTAGAGCAACATTGTGAAACCTAAAACACTTACCGGGTGCGGACATGGTGGATCGAGCCGGAACATTTCGCAAAATACATGGTTAATGGCAAATCTTTGATGACGCTGGTCGGGGAAAAGATTCAAGAACGAACTGCAGACTCGATCCGAAACCCAAAGCGGCCTAAATCTTCAAATCAAGATGCCATCAGGGTTTTACCCCATTAGCTTGTTTTTCAACTTCGATGATAGTAAAGAATGTTAGTGCTGAAAAAGTTGGCAAAGCTGGTCTTGAATATTTTTTAAAAAGGATGGAGAAGCAGTCGCAAATGAATTGTTTTGATATGTCACTTAAAGTCTTCATAGGTGGTTGAATATCAAAAATTTGCTTGCTGTATTTTTGGGGTTTTTGAAAACTAATCAAATGAGAGGTGCAAAAAAGATCCACTTGGGCGATGTATTGAAAAAAATTCCCACGGGCATCCCTGGTTTCGATGATATTACCGGAGGCGGCCTGCCGGCAGGACGGCCCACGCTGGTCTGCGGCGGCGCCGGTTGCGGCAAGTCTCTTTTTGCCACGGAATTTCTTGTGCGCGGGGCGGTGCAATACGGCGAACCGGGCGTTCTGATGACTTTTGAGGAGACGGCAGGCGATATCAAAAAGAACGTGGCCTCGCTGGGATTTAATATCGCCAACCTGATCGCCCGCAAAAAACTTTTCATCGATCACGTCCATATAGAGCGCAATGAGATCGAGGAGAACGGCGAGTACGATTTGGAGGGGCTTTTCATCCGCCTGGACCATGCGATCAAGGTGATCGGCGCAAAACGGGTGGTGTTGGACACGATTGAGACGCTTTTTGCCGGCCTGTCGAACCAGGCGATTTTGCGGTCGGAATTGCGCCGGTTGTTTGGCTGGCTCAAGGAACGGGGGATGACCACGGTCATCACCGGCGAGCGCGGCGAGGGCGCCCTGACCCGGCAGGGCCTGGAGGAATATGTCTCGGATTGCGTAGTGCTGCTGGATCATCGGGTGAACGGCCAGATCTCCACCCGGCGTTTGCGGGTGGTGAAATACCGCGGTTCCACGCACGGCACGAACGAATATCCTTTCCTGATCGACGAAGCCGGCATTTCCGTTTTGCCCATCACGACGGCGGGAATGAATTACGGTGTGTCGCGAGAACGCGTCTCCTCCGGGATCACGGAATTGGATAAGATGCTGGGCGGAGGGTTTTATCGCGGCAGCACGGTCTTGTTGAGCGGCACGTCGGGCACGGGCAAGAGCAGCCTGGGGGCGTATCTGGCGGATGCGACCTGCAAACGCGGCGAGCGCTGCCTGTATTTTTCATTTGAAGAGGCCGAGGCGCAGATCATCCGGAACATGGGTTCGATCGGCTTGCGCCTGGAGCCATATGTCAGGAAAAATTTGTTGAAATTCCATTCCACCCGGCCGACAGTCCATGGCTTGGAGATGCACCTGGTCTTGATGCATAAGATCATCGAAGAATTCAAACCCTCCGTGGTGGTGGTGGACCCCGTCTCCAGTGTGCAAAGTGCCGGGACCCTGGATGATTCCACCAACATGCTGATCCGGCTGGTGGATTTTTTGCGGATGAAAAAGATCACTGGATTCCTGATCAGCCTCAGCAGCGCCGGCAGCAAATCGCTGGAGACCACGGAAGAAGGGCTGAGCTCGATGGTGGACACCTGGCTGTTGTTGCGCAACGTGGAGTCGGGCGGCGAGCGCAACCGGCTGATGTACGTGTTGAAATCGCGCGGCATGGCGCATTCCAACCAGGTCAGGGAATTTCTGATAACATCCCAGGGCATCAAATTGATGGAGGTTTACCTGGGCGCCGGGGGCATCTTGACAGGTTCGGCAAGAGTGAACCAGTTGAACCTGGAACGGGCGCAGACACAGAACGTGAAAGAAGAATTTAAGCGCAAACAACTGGCGCTCGAACACCGGCGCAAGGCGATGGAGGCGCAGATCGAGGCCTTGCACGCCGGATTTTTGGCGGAGCAGGAGGAATTTGCGCGGATGGCCGCCAATGAACAATGGCAAAAGAAACAGACCGAGGGCTACCAACAAGCCATGGCCCGGAGCCGGCGTATTATAAGAAAGTAAAGCAGCTCAGCAGAAAGGGTCCCGAAGATGAAAACGAAAGCAAAAACGAAAAAAAAACCGGCGGCGGTGAAAAAGAGGGGTCCGACCAGGGAGAAAACCGCCAGGAAGGGCGGGGCGGAATGGATGCTGCGCCTCTATGTGGCGGGCCAGACGCCCAAATCCCTCACGGCCTTTGCCAATCTGAAAAAAATGTGCGAGGAGCACCTGGCCAACCGTTATTCGATCGAGGTGATTGATCTTTCGAAACAGCCTCAATTGGCGTCAAACGACCAGATCATCGCCCTGCCGACGCTGGTGCGCAAATTGCCCGAGCCGATCAAGCGGATCATCGGCGACCTGTCCAATATCGATCGCGTGCTGGTGGGGATGGACCTCAAGCCGATAAAATAAAGGGATCATTTTGTGCCAATAAAAAAGACCGGATCGAAAGCCGCGCGTGGCAAAAGAAGTTTGAAGGCGGACAGCTCGTTGCGCTTTGAAAAACTGCTCAAAGAGGTGTCGTCCATCCAGCACTATTCGTTCAGGCTTTTTATCACGGGCACGACCGCGCGTTCCGCCGAGGCGGTGGCCAACATCCGCGCCCTGTGCGAGGAGCATTTGAAGGGCCGGTACGACCTGGCGGTCATCGATATTTACCAGCATCCCACGCAGGCGATGAAAGAGCAGATCATAGCCGCGCCCACATTGGTTAAGACGATGCCCAGGCCGATCAAGCGCTTTATCGGCAACCTGTCGGACCACGACAAGGTGGTCGTGGGCCTGAACCTGCACATGAAGAAGACGGGCTCTGACACAAAATGGCGGAAGGTATGAAGTCCAAAGCCTCCAGCCCAAAGCCCCCGCATAAACCGGGGCATTGGATCAGCAAAAAAAAGCTCCAGCGATTGCAAGACAGCTTGCATGAGGCTCAGGAAACTCTGGAAGCCATTCGTAGCGGGGAAGTGGACGCCGTAGTGGTCAGCGGGCCGAAGGGCAACCATATCTACAGCCTGACGGGCGCCGACCAGCCCTACCGCGTCTATGTGGAACGCATGCAGGAGGGGGCGGCGACGATCTCCGCCGAAGGCCTCATCCTCTACGCCAACAAGCGGTTTGCCGAAATGGTGAACCAGCCCCTGGAGAATGTCATCAGCGGCCAGATTACCAATCATCTTGACCAGGAGGCATGGAAAAAGATCCACGCCGTTTTTAAGAACCGGCATGAATTCATAAAATGTGAAACGATTTTACGCCCGGCGGACAAGCCATACATGCCGGTGAATCTGACCGCCAGCCATTTGCCGTCGGAGGGGCAAAATGTGCTTTGCCTCGTCGTCACCGACCTGAGCGCGCAGAAGCAGAATGAAGAGTTGCGCCTCGCCAAGGAGCTTGCGGAAAAAGCCAGCGCGGCCAAGGACGCCTTCCTGGCCGCCTTGAGCCATGAACTGCGCACGCCGCTCAACCCGGTGCTGCTGCTGGCCAGCGACGGCGCCGTGGACAAGGAATTGCCGCCGAACGCCCGCGCCATGTTCGCCAGCATCCTCAATAACGTGGAGTTGGAAGCGCGCCTCATCGACGACCTGCTGGACCTGAACCGGATCGTCCACGGCAAATTGATCCTGGACCTCTGCATTGTGGACTCCCATGCGGTCCTGCGAAACGCCATCGCTGCTGTGGAACCCGAATTCAAGAAGAAAAAGATTTCGCTGGTGGTGGAGTTCGAGCAATCGCCCTGCAAATTGAAGGCTGACTCCATCCGTTTGCAGCAGGTCATCTGGAACGTGCTGAAGAACGCCATTAAATTCACGCCTGAAAAGGGCAGGATCAAGATCACCACCCGAAGCCGCGACGAGCAATTGACCATTACGATATCGGACACGGGCATCGGGATGACGAGCGAGGAATTGCAACGGATCTTTGACGCATTTACGCAGGGGGACCACGCCAAAAATTATGGGGCGCATCAGTTTGGCGGCCTGGGGCTGGGCCTCTCCATCAGCAAGACGCTGATCAAGATGCACAAGGGCACCATCAACGCCCACAGCGAAGGACCGGGCAAAGGGGCGACGTTTATCATCCAACTGCCGCTCGCTTCGGATTAAATTTTGTTCATTCCGCGGATTTCCAGCGCATGGAATTGAGCATCGCGCGCATGACAAAATAGATGATGACGGCAAGGACCGTTTCGCCCGCAAAAAATTCCCAGAACCATCCCCCCATCCATGAGAAATACGAAAGGGCCGCCAGCCCCATCGAGATGAACATTACGGCCAGCATGGAGAGGCCGCGACCGGCCGATTTGGCTTCTTCCGGAGGAACCGATAATGGAACCGAATGGCCAAACACCGCCGGCACCAGCGCATACACCGGCAGAGAGACGATCCCCGGCAGTAGCAGGCACAGGTCTGAACTGTTGCGGTGGATGGCCCAGACGATCAGGCCGAATATCAGCAGCATCGGCAAAGTCAGGATGCAAAGGACCGCGCGCCTGGCGCCGTGGCACAACGGACCCGGCCCGGGCATCGGCGCGGCGCGAAATATGTCTGAGGCCTGCCATTGCTGCGAGTATCGAAGGATGCCCAGGCTGAGCATGGGAACCAGCCCCATGTAAGTGCCGGAAAAGGCGACGCCAAAACCGCCCATCCCTCCGTGGCCTTGAAATAAAAAAATGAACGGGACGATGAGCATCGGCGCGATGCCGGGATAGATCCGTAATTTCACATCCCGGTCCCGAAACAAATAGGCCGTGGTCAAACGAAACGAAGCGCGTTCGACCGGGTTCCGCATCCACCAGCAAAGTGGCGGCGCATGGATGAAAAGATCCATCCATTGTCGTCCGCGTTTTCGAGGTTTGCGCGCGGTTTCGTTGAGGGACTGGAGTCCGGATTCATAATTTTCCGCGAGTTTTCCAAAGGCGGCCCACAAAACAAACGCCGTCATGAGCAGCGCAATTGCGGCGAACAGCCATGACGCGGCGGCGGCACTGCCGCCAAAAGCATCGTCAAATCCGGCGAACCATGCGGGTGGCAGCAAACCGATCCACCAGGAGGTTTCACTTGCGGTCAGGACATGGCCGAACCGGAAGATGAGACGCGGCAGGATTTGCCCGCTCATCACCGCGCCCACGGTCACAAGAACTTGCGCTGTGGTCATCAGTCCCTCCAGTCGCTCGCGCCCGAACCATTTCAGGCACAATTGATAAGCCAACACGACACAGCCAGTGCAGAAAAGGGCTTCCAACGTTGTGGAGATGGCATGGGCTATCGGAAAACGCCATCCGCCATCCGGCGAACCGAGTCCGGCAAAAATGCCGGCCAGGTTGAACGCGCCTGCGAGCCACAATGAAACCTCCACCAAAACACGGATCTTGGACCACAACATCATTTTTGAAGTGATCGGTCGGTGCAAAAGGATGTCCGCCTCTTCCTTGTTGAACAGGATTTCCCCGGCCGATGACGCCACGAACATTCCCAGGAACATGAATGTCATCGCATGCAGGTAGACCGCCAGAGCAAAGACCGGCTGGTTCATCATCGTCAATGCCAGGCACCCAAACAACCCGTAAAACAACAGCGTGAGCAACAATTTATCCTTGATGGATTTTGGCGCTGCGTTGCGGTTGAGTCCCCGCGCGCCGCGTCCGCGCAGAAAGAGCGTCAAAAAAAGCCGGCGCAACGCCTTTTCGGGGGTCGGCTCGTTCATGCCGGATGCAAGCAACGGCGGTTTGGCCATGGGCTCGTTCATGCCCGGAAAGTTTTTGCGAAGTCTTCTGCCCGGCGTTCCAGTTCTTCGCCGCCGGTCAATTGAGTGAATAGTTTCTCCAGTGTTCCGCTGTTGTGCGCCGCCACCAGTTCGTCCGGCTTGCCATCCAGCAGCAACTTGCCTTTGTCAATGATGATGACCCGATGGCAAACGCGCTCGACCACATCCAGGATATGCGAGCTGTACACGATCGTTTTGCCTTCGCGGGCCAGTGTTTGGATGAGGGCCTTGAAACCGACGGCGGCGTTGGCGTCCAATCCATCAAGCGGCTCGTCAAAGAACACGACCGGCGGATTGTGCAGCAGGGCGGAAGTGATGACGACCTTGCGCTTCATGCCTTTCGAATACGCGCCCAGCAATTTGTCGGTGAGGGTCTCAAAGCTTAAATCGAAAAAGGCGATGAACTGTTCAATGCGCTTGCGGGCGGCGTCTTGCGGAATGCTGTAGAGAGAGGCGACCATTTCGAGATATTCCAGGCCGGTGAGCGATTCGAAGACCGCCCCCGATTCTGGCACGAACCCGACGTGGCGTTTGACCTCGATCAACTGGCTTTTGAGATCAAATCCGCAAATCGTCGCGCTGCCACTGGTCGGCTCGATCATGCCGGTAAGCATTTTCAACGTAGTGGATTTGCCGGCGCCATTCGGTCCCAGGAAACCGACGATCTGGCCCGCCGGAATCTGGAACGAAAGCGCATCCACGGCAGTTTGCGTTCCAAACCTTTTGGTCAATTGCTCGACGATGATCATGAGATTCCTCTATGGTGTGATTCCCCACTCATTCGACTCTCTTTTCCGGACCAAATCAATCGGAATCTAATTCCTGGATATTTAATGGTATCAGGAAAGCAGGTCCCGGATTTCGCATTGTCTGGCTTTCAAAAATGGTTACTCTTCCGAAAACGTGTTGTATCCATTCATTTTCCAACCGATTTTCAAAGAGCGCATCTGGGGCGGGCGCGAGATTGAAACGCTTTTCGGGAAAAAGCTGCCACCGGGCAAGCCGATCGGCGAGTCATGGGAAGTCGCGGATCGTTCTGGTGATGAAAGTGTTATCCAAAATGGAGAACACGCCGGTAAAAACCTGCATTGGTTGATGACCCAATTCCCGCGAGAAATTTTAGGCGATGCAAAGGCGGCCGCGGGGAATCGTTTTCCCATCCTCTGCAAAATTCTTGATGCGCGCGAGAAACTGTCGTTGCAAGTGCATCCCCCGGCACATAAAGCCGCCGCCATGGGTGGCGAGCCGAAGACGGAGATGTGGTTCATCGCCGGGGCCAAGCCCGGCGCGGAATTGTATGTGGGATTGAAACGCGGCGTCACGCGCGCGCAATTTGAGAAGAAGCTTTCCGACGGCACCGTTGCCGATTGCTTTCATCGCATCCCGGTCAAGCCCGGCGACACGATGTTTTTGCCAAGCGGACGCGTCCATGCCATTGGTAGTGGACTGGTGATCTTTGAGATCCAACAGAATTCGGACACGACATACCGTCTCTTTGATTGGAACCGTATGGGCACGGATGGCAAGCCGCGCGAGTTGCATGTGGCCCAATCGCTCGCGAGCATGGATTTCAACGATTTCGAGCCGAAACTGGTGGTCGAAAGATTTTCCGGCGATGACAAATTCAAATCGCGTCCGCTTGTGCGGGATGCTTTGTTTGACGTGGACCATGTAGAGATGAAGGCCGGGGCGGGCCATTCGTTGAAATCGCGAAAGTTGCAGATCGTCGCGGTGGTCAGCGGGCAGGTAAAAATTGAGAGCGCCGCGCCGGTATCAGTGCGCGCGGGGCAGTTTTGTTTGGTGCCGGCGAGTTTGGAGCGTGTGGAGGTCGTAGCCGAATCAGATGTGACGTGGTTGCGCGTGGAAGCGCATTAGAGTGTTTCAATAAATGACGTAATTTTCTCGGTGGGTGCAGGGAACATCAATGAGAGAAGTATCCAGGCTGGCCGTTTTCTTTCCTTTCACCGGATTCAAAAGCGCCAGAGGACTGGCGCACTCCATAAGCTGGCGCAAAATTTGGTTTGGCCTTGGCGGGCGCTTGCCGTCTTGGAGTGCGGCAGTCCTCTGCCGCTTTCATTGCGAGGCATTGTTAACGATTCACGACGCCACAACCGTTTGGGCCTTGCGCCCGATCTTGTGGCCTTTCCAGCCGTAGAATGCTACATACGCATAGGCGATGAGCGGCACGATGAAGGCATATTTCAGGTCGTGGGTGACATCCGCGATGAGTCCCATCAAAGGAGGCAGGAGCGCGCCGCCAAGAACGGCCATGACCAAGAGGGAGGACACCTGGCTTTTGTAAACGCCCATGCCATCCAGCGCCAGCGAGAAAATATTCGGCCAGCCGATGGAAGTGAACAGGCCCACGCCCACGACACACCACATCGCCACTTTGCCGCCCATCAACATGGCGATGGCCAGCAGAACGACGATGGTGGAACCAAAGATCAAGAGCGTGCGTCCGGCCATCGCCTTGCCGAATTGGAACATCACCCAGCAGAGCGCCAGCAGTGGCAGATAATTCTGCACAATCGTCCAGCCGCCGGCGAAATCGAACTGATGCTGGTCCGAATTCCAGCTTCGCAACACCCAGAACAACAGAAAGCCGAGGATGGGGATGATCAGCAAAAATATCTGTTTTTTGATCTTCTTCATCTCGCTCAATTCCACTGCGCCCATGAAACGCCCGATCAACATGCCGCCCCAGAACAGGGCCACATAGTTCTTGGCCTCGATCTCACTCATGCCCGCCACATTTTTCTGGCCCAGAAAATTGATGAGGGAACTGCCGATGGAAACTTCTCCGCCCACATACATGAAGATCGCCAACACGCCCAGCACCACATGCGGATACAGCAAAGCGCCTGCGCCTGGTTCAATCTTCCCCTCGCCGACATGGGGCAGATGGATGAGGAAGAAAATCACCGCCAAAATAAGAAAGACGATGCAGAACATCAGATAGGGGACTTTCACCGAGTCCGCGCCTTGCGCGCCGGTGTGGGCAAAATATTGGAAGATGAGATAACCGCCGATGAGCGGGCCAGTGGTCGTGCCCACGGAGTTGAAAGCCTGCGCCAAATTGAGCCGGCTGGAGGCCGTGCGTTCCGGGCCGAGGATGGTCACATAAGGATTGGCCGCGATCTGCAACATGGCAAATCCCAGTCCCACGATGAACAACGCCCCCAGGAACAAGGGATAGGAAATAATCGTCGCCGCGGGCCAAAACAAGGCGCTGCCCAGGGCGGAGAGCAATAGGCCAATGACCACGCCATTTTTATAACCGATTTTGGCGATGGGATCTCCGCTCGCCGCTGAAATGATAAAATAAGCCAGCGAACCGATAAAGTACGCGCCGAAGAATGCGAATTGCACCAGCATGGCCTGGAAATAATCGAGCGTGAACGCCTCCTTGAAGCGGGGAATAAGGATGTCATTGAACACCGTCATGAATCCCCACATGAAAAAGAGGACCGTCATGATGGCGAACGGCCCGCGATAGGTTGGGCTGTTCGCAGAGGCGGCCGTGGTGGATGGGGCAGGGGACGTGGGTGCGTTCGTCATAGATTTTGGGTGACTACTGTTTGGTGATCCGCAGCATCAAAATATCATGGCCGGGAATCGTAGCATTCAACGGCTGCGTCGTATTTCCGGCGTCCTGATGGGTCCAAAGATTTTTGAGCGAATAGGTCACGGCATCAAACTGTGCGTCGCGTTTTGAGAGAGCGTCAGTGACTTTTTCATTTTTCCAATCGAAGGAAATGCTTTGAGGCTGCGTTCCGCGGTTCAGCGCGCACAGCGCCCAATCGCCGTTGGCCAGGGGTTTGAACCAAAGTTCAACCGTGCCATTGGTGGCATCCACAAAAGCTTCGACGCCCAACGGGTCCTGGTCCACGGCCACCACGTCTTTGTTGGCGAGGATGTTCAATGTGTCCGGCGACATGTTGGCGAGGTCGTTGCCGGAGATGAGCGGCGCGGCCAGCATGCACCACATGGAAAAATGCGCGCGGTCCTCGTTCACTGTCATGCCGTTGCCCACTTCGAGCATGTCCGGATCGTTCCAATGGCCGGGTCCGGCGTATTGGCGGATGGGTTTTTGCGCGTCGATGATTTGGAGGACGCCCCATTGCTGCCAATTGGTGTGGTCCAGGAGGCCGTCGAAGTGCGGCCAGATGTCCGAAGTCGTGCGCCAGCAATTGCCGATGCCCGCGCTCCAGAGCCAGGGTTTGTTCGAGCCCCATTCACAGATGCTGAAGGTGATCGGCCGGCCCGTGGCCAGCAGCGCATCGCGCATTGTGGTATAAGCGCCGACGGAATTCAGGTTTTCGGCATTGCACCAATCCTCTTTCAGATAATCCACGCCCCATTGGGAGTAGGTCATGGCGTCTTGAAACTCATGACCGCGGCTGGCGATATAACCGCCGCACGTTTTGTAACCCACATCGGTATAGATGCCGAGCTTCAACCCTCTGGAATGGACGTAATCGGACAAGGCCTTGATGCCCGAGGGAAATTTTGCAGGGTCGGCCTGGATGAATCCCTGCGCATCGCGGCGGCCCTGCCAGCAATCATCGATATTAATATATTGGTAACCGGCATCCTTCATGCCGTTGGTCGCCATGGCATCGGCCATCGCCCGAACGATCTGCTCATCCACGTTGCCCTGGAACTTGTTCCAACTGTTCCAACCCATCGGCGGCGTCAATGCCCGCTGGTTTATGTCCTGTCCGAATGCGGAAATGCAGAGCGCGCACGCCAAAATGAAAAAGAATTTTTTCATCATCAGGCGTTGTACGTGTCAACCAGGCTTCGTGCGCGCAGGCGGCTGATCAATTCATCCCGGCCCATCGGGACGGACGGCTTCACCAGGATCTTTCGCGGCAGGTCCGGCGTCACATGGAGGAAATTGTCGGAAAATTTCGCATCCGCGCCGTCCAATTCCAACCACGTCCAGAGTGCGGGCTTTTGTGAACGCAACGTTACAGTGTATCCCTCGTCAGAGGTGTCAATGGTGGTATCGAAGCCCGGATCGGACAGGTTCAACTCCTTTGGCAATGCCAGCAGGAGAAGATTTTCCGAAGCGATTTGACCGTTCACTTCCAAACTGAGCCAGGTCAGGATGCCATCTGCACTGTGCTTCTTGACCACGTCGCTCAGGCCCAGTGTCTTGACCTTTTCACTTTTCCGTCCGGGGATGCGCACATGCATGGAATCCTGTGCCAAAGACACGCCGTTCAGGTCGGTGACATTCCAGGACAAACGGCCATGCGTATTCTCACCCAAATCGCTCGTCACAAAAATCTCCGCTGAGCTGTTCGGAATGTTTTCCAGCGCGGACACGAGGATGGGTGAGTAAAACTTGCGCGCCATGTAATGCAGCGCCTTCCATCGGCCGAAATAATCCACCGACGACCAGCTCATGCCCGGCCAGATGTCATTGTATTGCCAGAAGACGCAGCCCATGGATTTGGGCATCGTCTGCCGCCAATATTCCGCGCCGATCTTGATGCCAAAACCCTGCAAGATCTGGCTGAGCCAAAGCGTCATGTCGAAGTCCTTCGGCGTTTTGAAATAACGGTCCATCATCTGCAACATCTGCGTGTTGCCGTCCACGTCGCCCGTGCCGGAACGCTGATGCCATTTCATCACGGCCGTCAATACCGACGCGCGGTCCTCTTCGTTGGTGAAAGCGCGGACGGTCTTTGGCTCCGGGAACGATTGGTATCCGAACTCACTCATGAAACCGGTGAGTGTGCGGTAGGCATCGAAAGTTTTCGGCCCGTGCCACACCTCCCAGTAATGCGTGTCGCCGCAATCGGGACTGCCGGAGACGTAGTTGGCCTGTGGCGCAAACTTCTGGACCTGTTGGGCGATCAAGTCTTTGAAGAGCTTGTTGTAATCCGCGCGCCCCATGCTCTTATCGGACCAATCGTCCTTGGTCATCAGGCTGATCTCGTTGTTGCCGCACCAGACCGCGATGCACGGATGGTGCCGCAGCCGTTGCAGGTTGTCGCGCGCCTCCTGGCTCACATTGTCCAGAAAGTCATTGTCGAACGCCGGATACGCTGAGCAGGCAAATTTGAAATCGAGCCACACGCAGATGCCTGCCTCGTCGCAGGCATCGAACAGAGCGTCGTCTTCGTAAAAACCGCCGCCCCAGAACCGGAGCGAATTCATGTTCACCGCCTTGGCATCCGCGATGTAACGCCGCAGGATTTCCGGCGTCACGCGGTTGTTGAAGGAATCGCACGGGATCCAGTTGCCGCCTTTGGCAAAGTAGGGAATGCCGTTCGCCTCAAAATGTAACGGCATGTCGCCTTGCGGCAGGACCATCTTCAATTCGCGCAGGCCAATGCGCTTGTCGGCGCTGTCGATATGAACGTCACCCGGTCCCAACAGCTCAACATGCACCGTATAGAGCGGTTGTTCGCCCATGCCGGCGGGCCACCAGAGTTTGGGATTTTTGATCCCCACCTGGCAACGACCCGTGCCCCCGGCAATATCAAACATTTGCGGATTATTGCACCCAAACAGTGAAGCGCCTTGGCGATCGCCTCACCAATTGGATCACCATCAACGAAATCTATTGCTTCACCTACATGGGCTACGGCGTGACCCAGCCGCCGCACGCGCCCGGCACGATCGTCAAAACCCAAAAGGAAGTGCAGCAGACCGTGCATCACGCG
>Ga0206942_1168_pt1 | contig 18948 bp, 16 predicted proteins | sample Alteio_BWOrgHeat_6_FD_153253 | JGI IMG/M metagenome (GOLD analysis project Ga0206942, IMG submission 153253) | Enriched cells from forest soil in Barre Woods Harvard Forest LTER site, Petersham, Massachusetts, United States -... | ecosystem: Environmental > Terrestrial > Soil > Temperate forest > O... | reverse complement strand
GCGGCTCATTCAAAAAAGGATCGAGTCTTCGCCGGACAGATGCGGCCCGCCTTGGATCTTGCAACGGCTTTTGGATGGAGGGCAGGCGTCTTGATTTGGCTGGTCTTCCCGCATCAAAATCTCGTAATGGTTGTTGGCTCAGCGATCTATTTGGCCCATTTCATTCCCCACTTCGTATTCCTTACAAAGCAGGAATTCATTCCCTCTGCTGCGTTGGCAAAAGCCGCATAACACTCTCTTGATGTTGAGTGAGGTTATCACTCTGATTACCCTCTGGGCTTGATGGTGGTGGAAGCCGCCTGGAGGCCGGAGGCGACTTCGGGAAGGATGCCCATCTGGCGGTAGATCGGGCGGATGTGCTGCCGCAGGGTTTCCAGCTGAAAAAAGTACCAGACGGCCGCCGCCAGACACATCGCGCCGGCCCACCGGACGCTGGCAGGCGCCCCGATGCGGCTGGCCAGGGCGCCGCCGCCGAAATTCCCGATGGGCGACATTCCGATGAAAGCGACCGTGAAGAAACTCATCACGCGTCCGCGCTTGTCCGGCTCCACAATGGTCTGAAGCATCGTATTAATGGAGGCGGTCCCGACCATCATGCCGAAACCGGCGCATAGCATCATCATCCAGGAGAGCCAGAACACCCGCGAGAACGAAAAGCAGATGAGGCCCGCGCCGAAGAGGGCCATGCCGATTCCAATGATTCGGCCCAGCCCAATGATGGTTCGGCGCGATGCCAGATAGAGCGCGCCCGTCATCGCGCCCATCCCGGAAGCCGCCATCAGGAACCCCATGGTATGCGGACCCCCGTGCAGGATCTGCGCCGCAAACACGGGGATCAGCACTGTGTAGGAAGATCCCAACAAACTGATGACGGCCAGGGACATCAGCAAGGTGATAATCGGAACCGATCCGGCCGCATAGTGAATCCCCTCCTGAAAGACGTCCCACAGGGGCCGGGACGTAGCGCCGGGCGGCCTCGGCCGCAGGCGCATGGCCAGGAGTCCGATGATAATGGCGCTGTAGCTGACGCCATTGATGAAGAAACACCATCCTTCTCCGACCACCGCGATCAGGAGGCCCGCCACCGCGGGACCGATGAGGCGCGCCGCGTTGACCAGGCTCGAATTGAGGGCGATCGAATTCGCCAGATCAGCGGGGTCATCCACCATGTCGATCACAAAGGATTGCCGACTCGGGATTTCCAGAGCATCAATGACTCCCGAAATGAGCGATAGCGCGATGAGCAGCGGATAAGTGATGTGATGCGTGAGTACGAGTGTCGCCAGCGCAAAGGCCTGCGCCATTGCGCAGATTTGGGCGATGAGGACCAGGCGGTGTTTATTGGCGCGGTCGATCCACGCTCCGGAAAAGGCGGCGAGCACGAAAGTAGGGATCTGGCTGGCAAATCCCACGACCCCCAGTGCCATGGCCGAATGCGTCAGGCGCCAGGCCAGCCAGACTTCTCCGGTCTGCTGAATCCAGGTGCCGATGAGTGAGAGTCCCTGCCCGAAAAAGAAGAGCCGGTAATTGCGGTGCCGGAGTGCCCGGAAAAGATTTGGAAAAGAGGAAAGCGGATTCAATGTACGTCATTTTACTACGTCCACGTCTTCCGGCTGTTTGCTATAGTGAACTCATAGACTTACGGCGGGGGAGGAAAATAACCATGCGAAGACATGATGCGGATACCGGATGGATGGACAGTTACAGGTTGGTGCTTTGCACCTGCCAGCATCTAGAGCAAAGCCACAGGCCGATCAGCCGGAAATGCAGCCTCTGTGTCTGCCCCGCCTTTGCGCCCCCCAAATCTCGAGCCGAGAAAGTCGAACAAAGCAATTGACCTCTAATCTCGGTTTGCCAACCAACATCCCGGATAACGTACTGGTCTATCGGATTTTCTGAGAGGGGCGCGTAGAGCGAGTTCCCGGGATGTAATCTCCCCCGAGAACTTCGTGCAGGGCCATCTTCATGGCGTCGAGGGCATAGGGTTTGGTCAGATAGGCATGGATGAGCGATTGAGATTCCACCGGCAGGCGCTTCTGGAGCCGTAACCAAATCGGAGTGGTGGGATCCAGAAACGAAGAGGCCATAATGATAGGCGGCCTTTGGGCGCATTTTTCTTCACCCAACGTCCGCAGGAGATCGGTGGCCGATCCATCGCCCATCAAATAATCCAGAATGACAAGATCCACTTTGTCCGTCCCGCGCAGCGTCGCCAGAGCCTCCCCGCAGCCGCTGGCCGCCGTCACGCGGTAGCCCTGGGTCTCCAGATAGCCTCTCAACGTTTCAACGATGAAAAGGTCATCGTCAACGACAAGAATGTGCGACGAACTCATATTCAGGATGCTTTGGCTAAGGGCTGTCTGTGACGTTCTTTAGAGAGGGCTTCTAAATCGCTGCGCATGAAAACCGTTTGGAAAGAGGGAAGTCCGGGTACGGCGTTGGTTCCTGTAAGAACGACGACATTCAAGAGTCGCTCGCAGAGGGCAATATATTCCGGATAAATGGATAAAAGGCAGGTCTGAACGCCTTGCGTCATCAAGTTCTGCACAGCGGCCTGCATCAGGGCTTCGGTCACCTTATCCCGTTCAGGGAAAGAAGGTTTCAAAACAAGCCTCCAGATTTCAGCTATGGTTCGGTTTTCGGACCGGATGAGGGAGCAGGTCCTTCGAAAAATCCTGTCGGCGATAAGCCCCTGATTCCCGGCTCTCGTAAAGGAAATGGATCCCACTACGGTGTTTTCAATGGAAGCGACCAGAATGGTCGTCTGGGGTATAAGATCGAATTCAGGGTGGGGAACCCAGAGCCCATCCGGTCGGGATTTGATCAGGCCTTTGGCAACGCAGGAATCATGAGTGAGCCGGTGGATGTCAAACAATTCTTGTGATTTAGAGACGGGATGAATACCGAAGCCTTGGTCGTCCTTAAAATCCCCGGTCCTGACGATTTTCCCGTTTAAAGGTTCCATAGGTTTTTTGCATCATGTATTTATCCCCACTGGTGGCGGTTGTCAATCGGTTTTCTTAACATGACTTTACGTTCGTTATTCATCGCAAAAATGAGTCTTCCGGCCCGTCACCTGATTCGACCTATTCCAATTCGCGTCAAAAAGGGGTATATACAGGGGGAGAGGTGATTCCTATGATGAACACCCGAGGTCTTCTGACGGTCGTCATGTTGCCAAGCCTGATGGGGGTGGTCTTCGCATTAGGATGTAGTTCTCAGATTGCGTCTCATCCGAGCACTCCCCAAGCCGTTATAGAGAAATTCCTGCAGCTCGACAGCGATGCGGCGGGACTTTCTAAGGAGACCTGGCCGGAGTTCGCGCAATATACAACCTATTCGGAGGCGCCGAGCTGGGATACCTTCATTGTGATCGATCACTATGAATTGGGATCGGTCATGGTCGGCAGCACTCGGGCCCAGGCGCAGGTGACTTATTACCCGCTGGGGAAGCTCACCGAAACTTTCACGCCTGACACGCATCCAGAAATGGTGACCTACCATCTGAACATGGTGGGGGATCTGTGGAAGGTGGACAGCACCCAGCTCATTCCGCATATCGCCTGGGATGTGATGAAACGGCGCCTCGAAACGGCCAGCGCAGCGGACCCCAAAGTCAAGGCAACCAATAATGCATTAATAGCTCAAATCTCCGCCGTCAAGCGATGAAAATCCACACCCTTCAGCATGTGCCCTTTGAGGGCTTGGGACAAATCCAGACCTGGGCTGACAGCCAGAAACATACTGTCAACGCGACTCGTCTCTTTCAGGATGACAAGCTGCCGGCGCTGGATGCTTTTGACCTGCTGATTATTATGGGAGGTCCCATGGGAGCCAATGACGATTCTCGGTTCCCCTGGATGAAGCGGGAAAAACTTTTTATAGAAGAGGCTATCCGGAGGGAGAAACGAGTGCTGGGGGTATGTCTGGGGGCTCAGTTGATTGCAAGCGTTCTCGGCGCGAAAGTCTACCCGAACCGCGAAAAGGAAATCGGCTGGTTCCCGATTGAGCTGGACCCGCCAGGCGTTCGCGGAACCGCGCTGAGTAAGCTCGACCAGCGAAGCGTGGTGTTTCACTGGCACGGCGACACATTCGATATCCCGAAGAACGCCGCGCACCTGGCGCGCAGCCGCGCCTGCGAAAATCAGGCTTTTGCTCTGGGACCGCATGTCATCGCCCTCCAATTCCATCTTGAAGTGACGCTGCCGCAGATTGAAAAGCTGGTGATGAACTGCGCGGGCGACTTGTCGGATTCCGACTATGTGATGGATCCTCGGGAAATGGCGGATTTATCGCCGCGGCTGGTCCCGCCGCTCAATGCCATGCTCCGCCGGTTTCTGGATGCGTTTGCTCAAACGGAGGCGGTTTCTCCCGTTAGGGGGGAATGACCTGTTCGTTGACGGTTAGTAAGCGCCGGAGGTGATTAAGGCGTGGATGGGATTAAAAGCCGGTACCTGAAGGCGAGGCCCGCGCTGAGGTATTTTGTCGGGATCGCCGCGTAAAAGGATGGCCGGAGCGTTACGGAGACCGCCGGTATCCATCTTTCGGGCGACGGCTTCCATGTTGAGCATGTGCTTGTAGACTTTCTCGTGTTTCGGATTCACGGCGAATAACGCCGTAGGAATATGATTTCGGCCCAGGCGAAAAACGATGTCGCTGATCAGATTCATCACCACCGAGCGCTTTGTGCGCAGAGCATCATCAACCACCAGCCGCCACACCGTCGCCATAGGTTTGCCTTCGAGACGAATGGCGTCGCACTCTTCCTTAAAATCTTCGTCCACCGTGAAGCCGCAGGGTCCGTCCAGGGTGAGCGAAACGGAACCTACAATTTTGCCATTGAGAACGGCGGCTAAAATGGTAGTTTCGGGAATGTGGTCGAAGTAGGGATAATGGGCCAGCATTTTGCTGGGATGGGCTTCGGAGTATCCGGCGCTCACATAGGAGTCATGAGTCAGCTTATAAACCTCGCGCAACTCAAGGATACTGTTAATCGGCCTGATATTGGGGGAATCAAGCACCGCAAAATCATTAATCAGATCTTCGAGAACGTCGCCGGCGGTTGAGTAGTCCATTTTGTTTTCCTCGACTCTAGTTTAGCCGAACTATGTTACAGACATATGAACAGATTGTTAAATTATTGTTTCAATCTGCTTTCTATCCATAGCCTGGCTTTTCTTCATTGTCAACCGAATTTAACATGGTTTAACAGACAAAATCAATATTCGTCTATTTATATACCAAAAATAGTCATGTAAATTAAATTTGACATTAAACATTGCGTCCCAGGTTGTTTTCCTGCGCGATACAAATTAACATTTGCCGTTGACTCTGGTTGCATGTGCCATTACACTTTGTAAAGTGAATAGCCTTGAGAAAACAGAATGATTCTTACTAATGGCCTTATAAAGACCTATCATCTGGGCGATACTGTGGTTACGGCCTTAAAAAGAATCGACCTCTCCGTGACCCGGGGCGAATTCGTCGCCATCGCCGGTCCCTCGGGCAGTGGGAAATCGACGCTGCTTAATCTATTAGGTTGCGTTGAACCGCCCACAGCCGGCAGTCTCCAGATTGATAACCAGGAGATTACAAGCCTCTCTTCCAATGCTCTGGCCGATCTTCGGGCCGAGCGACTGGGCTTTGTTTTCCAAACCTTCAATCTTCTGTCGGTCATGAACGTTTTTGAGAATGTGGAATACCCTCTACAGCTGCGAAAAATCGCCAAAGCCGAACGCACCCGCCGAACGCTCGCGGCCATTGCAGACGTCGGCCTTACTTCCTTTATTCATCATCGACCTGCCCAACTGAGCGGAGGACAGCGCCAGCGGGTGGCGATCGCGCGCGCTTTAGTGGGGTCTCCCGCGCTTATCCTGGCGGATGAACCGACCGCGAATTTGGATCACGCGACGGCCCTGGGCATTTTAAATCTCCTCAAAGACCTTCATCGAAAAACGCAGGTCACTATGCTTTTAACCACGCATGATCCGAAAATCATGCAGATGGCCGACCGCATTGTTGAGATCATGGATGGGGAGATTATAAAGGATTCGGCATGTATGTAAAGCTGGCTCTGCGGAACATTTTTCGCAACCGTTCCCGCTCCTTGATTACTCTCTTGGCTATCGGATCGGGAGCGGTCGCCCTGATAATGGCCGGGGGGTTTATCGAAGACACGCTGACCCGCGCCAAAGAAGACTATATTCACGCTTTTCTCGGGCATGTGCGCGTCTATCCGCGCGGCTTTCTTGAGGAAGGCCTTCTTCATCCGTTTGATCACTTGATTGCGCAGCCGGAAGAACTCATCCGGGAACTGAGGCACGTTCCTCATGTCCTCTACGCCGCTCCCCGCCTGAGCTTTGCGGGTCTGCTCAGCACGGGGGAATCGACCGTATCGTTTTTCGCCGAAGGGATCGATCCACAGGTGGAAAATGCGGAGAGGAGCACCGCCCATCTCGAATCGGGGACTTATCTCCAAGGGAAGAACGATTATCAGATGCTGTTGGGCAAAGGCCTGGCCAAGGCCATGGGGATCCGCGCGGGAGACGCCATCACGGTGGTGACAAATACCAAGCGCGGCGCCATTAACGCCGCCGATATGAGCGTCCAGGGCATCTTTGCGACCTCGGACAAGGCCTATGATGACCGGACCGCTCGGCTTCCTCTGGCCATCGCGCAAAAATTGCTTCGAGCCGATGATGTCCAAACCATTATTGTATTCTTGGATGAAACGGCCCATACCGCCGAGGTCAAAAGCGCCATGGAGCGGCTCTTGCGAAACAAGGGTTACCCGTACGAAGTCAAGGCCTGGTATGAATTAGAGGAGGCTGACTTTGTCGTCAAGGCGATGGCTTTCTATCAACGCATTTTCTTTGTGTTGAAAATGATTATTTGGGCGGTGGTGACCTTGAGCATCACCAATACGATGAACATGTCCGTCCTTGAAAGAATTGGCGAAATCGGAACGCTCATGGCCCTGGGGACCCGGCGTCGCGGCATCGCGACCCTGTTTTTACTGGAGGGCGTCTTTCTCGGCGTGCTCGGAGGAATTTTCGGCGGCCTGGCGGGGTGCGCGCTGGCGATCATCATTTCGAGAATCGGAATCCCAATGCCCAGCCCTCCAGGTTCGACCATGGTTTGGATCGCGCGAATCGCCGTCACTCCCGGCGCGCTGGGTGCCGCCTTCACAATGGCCTTGGCCACCGCGCTAATCGCTTCCGTCGTGCCGGCGCACCGCGCTTCACGCCTGGATATTGGCGATGCTTTGAGACACAACATATGAAGCGTTTAATTTTTCTAAGTCTGGCGGCTTTCCGGTTTGTTTCCCCAGCCTGCGCCGATCTGACCGCGGATCAAATTTTGGCCAATGCGGACGCGATCCGTTTGCCTGCGGGAGATTCTTCCGCCAATGTCACCGTAGTTTCTACGACGCCATCCGGGAAGCGGGAAACGGCCGGCTATGAAGTGTGGCTTAAAGGAACGGGAAAGACGGTCATCAAAACTCTGTCTCCGGCGGCAGATCGCGGAACTTCCCTGCTCATGCTCGGACACGATTTGTGGGTGTTTCTCCCTAGCGTCTCCAAACCAATCCGCATCTCTCTTCAGCAGCGGCTCTTAGGCGAGGTCGCCGATGGCGATCTGGCCCGCGCCAATTTTGTAGGGGATTACCTTCCCACGATCCTTGAGACCAAACCGAATTTCTATGTCTTGGACTTGCGCGCCAAGAGCGAAAATGTGACCTACGGGCGCATCAAACTTTGGGTGGACCGTTCGAACTTTCGTCCGTTGAAGGCCGCGTTTTATGCCGTTTCGGGCCGGCTGCTTAAGGTCGGCTCTTACGAAGATTATAAATCCATCGCCGGAGCGGTGCGGCCAGCACGCCTGGTGTTTACGGATGCCGTGGCGCAAGGGCATGTCTCCACGATTTATTACGACACCATCACGCCGCGCGATGATTTGGCGGAAAAATATTTCACCAAAGATTATCTTAAGAAACTGAAATATTGAAATCCCGATCCCTATCCTTTTTAGTTCTTGGTCTGCTCCTGTCGGCGGCGTTGTCCGAGGCCAACACCGAAAGCCAGCGTTATTTGCGAAATGCTCTTCACTATTACGAGGTGGGCAATTACGAAAAATCCAAAGGATATTTTATCGCACTGCTGTCGATCGGAACCGCTCGAGAAATAATTCTCGCCAGACGCTACCTCCGGAAGCGCGAGCTAAGCCGCGGAATCAGCCGGCGTATTTATTCTCAGCCTGTTTCTCCCTTGAAACGTTCGCAGTATTTCCTTGAAAAAGGAATCGAGCATTACCAGGCAGGAGACTATCAAGGGGCTCTCAATTATTTCAATGCGGTCCTCGGCATGGGTAACGCGGACCAATGCGCGATGGCGCAATCGTATCTGGACAAACCGGATTTGCATGACCTCGAGATCACTCAAGAAACGGGGCGCGAATCCGAAATCGAGGAGAAAACGCCTCCGCGCGAAGCTCTTCTAAATCTCTCAGGGTACCTCCAAGAGGAAACGGCTTTTCGGACCAGCACTCCTTCTCAGCTTTCCAAACTGCGTTCCATCGGTTATTTAGCGGGAGCGGGACAATGGTCGCGCGACCTTTCCTACAAAGTGAGCGGCCGGCTGTGGTACGACGGGGTCTATGACCTTAGTGACCATTATCCTAAGCCGGTCTCCGATGATCAGAAAACAGACGGAGAGCTGCGCGATACCTATGTGGACATCTCTCACGGCAATTGGGATGCCCGATTAGGCAAACAGCAAATCGTCTGGGGCGAAGCCGTGGGCCTTTTTTACGCGGATGTCGTCAATGCCAAGGATTTGCGCGAGTTTGTACTGCCTGATTTCGAATTTATTCGCATTCCTGAGTGGTCGAGCGATATCGAATATACCCACGAGGATTTTCATGCGGAGCTCGTGTGGCTGCCATTCCCGGAGATGGATAAAGTGGGCCGTCCAGGAAGCGAGTATGCTTTTGTTCAGCCGTCCCCGCCGGGCGCCCATCTGGCCTACGGCCCCGAAAGTGATCCGGCTCAATCGCTTGAAAACAGCGAGGTCGGCGGGCGACTTTCCTATCGGATGGAGGGGTGGGATTTTGGGGTCTTTCATCTGCGGACATGGGACAAATTTCCCGTGTATACGACGTCCGTCCAGCCCGGGGTGGTCACACTGACCGCCATGCATCCGAGGCTGACTATCGACGGTGCCACCTTCTCAAAGGAAGTGCGAGATATTGTCTTCAAAGGAGAATTCGTCTACAACTGGCAGAAATATTTCCAAAGCACCGATCCGACGAATCCGACCGGGGTTGTCCCCAAAGATTATGTGGACTATCTGCTCGGTGCGGATTATATGTTTCCGAATAAACTGGATACCGCTTTGCAAGTGGGGCAGAGAATTATCCGGGATTACCAGTCCGATCTCTTCCAGCAGAGGACGGTACGAACGATGGTCACTCTCTGGCTGAAGCGTCCTTTCTGGGGCGATCAGCTTGAACCGGAAGTTCTCCTGATCAAGGATCTTAATTCAACCGACGTCATGGTGCAGCCTAAGATCAGTTGCAAATTGAGTTCCCATTGGCGAGTTACGCTGGGTGTGGATCTCTTCGGAGGGCCCTCCGAAGGACTTTTTGGCGAGTTCGCCGATCGCAACCGGGGTTATACTGAGCTGCGGTTCGATTTTTAAATGGAGACCCCTGTATGACAAAACCTGTTGACTGGAGCGCCTATGCTGTCGCCTACGATGCGATGGCGGTCAACAATCCTGCCTATCAGGAAATCGTCGCCGCCTGCCTGGAGGCGGTGAGCGCGTGGAAGTTGCCCAATGGAACGCGCCTTGTGGATTTGGGAGCCGGAACGGGGAACATCTCCGTGCTCCTGGCCCAGCGGTTGCCTCAGTGCGAGATTGTTCATGTCGACGCCAATGAGGCCATGAACCGCGCCGCCGCTGAGAAGGCGGCACGTATCGGCCTCACCAACCATCGGATTCTTCGCCAGAATGCGGAAGAAGCCGACTTTCCTTCTGAATCCATCCAGGCGATTGTGACCGTGCACGCGCTATACGCCTTTAAAGATCCCGGGGAAATTATTCGAAAGATGGCGCGTTGGCTGACGCCTGGCGGCCATGTGTTTGCCTGTGACATCGGCCGGCGAATGAATGTTTTTGATTGGACGCTGTACTTATGGTTGGGGACTGCCCGCCGCAAGGGCCTCCTCAAAACATTACAGCTAACGGACTCGGCCCGACAACTGTTTTTGCAAAATTGGAGAGCCGAGCGAACGCAGGGGAAAGGATATTACTGGCGCCATGAAACTGACGAGTTTACGAGCTGTTTCGAACGAGCAGGGATCAAGGTGGACACTGCTTCGCGGTGCTACCGGGGCTTTAGTGATTTGGTCCTAGGTCATAAACCACTCTAGATTTTGGTCGCATGCGAGGTGTAAAAACTGTCTTGACTCGCCATTTTAAACGGGATATACATAGACGGGAATTCCAAATGTTATGATTCGGAGAGGGCCATGAATAAGACCACGGAAATGAATTTATCGTCGATTCAGACGAGAGGCGACGTTTATATCGGGAGGCGCGCGGGGGCCCAGATTCCTCCCGACGTCTTGCGGCGTCTGTCCGAATTAAATCTTTGGATCAGCGGCAGCCATATTCTGATGGAGTGGGCCTTCATTCTAGGGGCGATTTGGCTTTGCTCGCGGTTTTGGAATCCCTTCCTTTACATCTGCACCATTTTTTGGATAGGCGGTCGGCAACATGCCATAGCGGTTATGGTGCATGATGGAGCCCATTATTTGTTAACGAAACGAAAGCTTTTAAACGACTGGATCAATGATGTTTTTCTAGCTTGGCCGCTCATGATGACAACGTGGGGCTACCGATCAAATCACTGGGACCACCATAAATTCACGAATTCCGAAAAAGACCCTGACTGCTTGCGGAAGGTTACGCCGACCAACCGACGAAACTGGGAATTTCCGACCTCCTGGGGCCGTCTTCTGTTCAGCCTGCTCAAAGAATTTACGGGGATCAGTTTTGTCGAACTCTTAAAATTCGCACTGACCATCGCGAAGCACGAATCTCGTAGCCAGAAACCCGTCTCAGTACAAATTAGACAGTGGACCCGCTTAGCTTTCTATGCGGGGTTTCTCGCTTTGACCATTGTCATGGGATTTTGGAAAGGGCTGCTCTTATTCTGGGTTGTTCCCTTTTTAACATCGTTCAACTTGTGTATGCGTATCAGGGCCATTGCCGAGCACTTCGCAACTGAAAATGACGACCCTTTAAATATCTCACGCACCACGATTCCGGCTTGGTGGGAACGGGTCTTTTTTCCAAAAAATGTGAGTTATCACTTAGAGCATCACTTATATCCCAGCGTTCCGTTCTACCGATTACCGGAATTACATAAGGTCCTGATGGAACAGCCACTGTTTCGTCGGAAGGCTCACGTCACGAAGAGTTATTTCGGAGTCTTGCGGGAATGCGTTCATTTCAAAGGACCGAAGAGGACATGTCTTCCTTTGCCCAAATCTGCCGTGGCCAGCTTTTAGAGGAAATCTATGTCGAAGCGTTATCGGAGAATGCTGCTGGTGTACCCCGAGTTTTTTCCTACCTACTGGGGGATGCAGTACTATCTTCCCCTCGTAAAGCAAAAGGCTCTCATGCCTCCCCTCGGCCTGATCACCATCGCGGCGATGACGCCGGGAGACTACGAATTTCGACTGATTGATTTGAATTGCGAACCTCTCAAGGACAGCGATCTGGAGTGGGCCGATATGGTGCTTTTTTCAGCCATGCTGCCGCAGCGAAAAACCCTATTTGAAGCCGCGAAGCGGTGCAGGGCCGCCGGCAAACCCGTCATCATGGGAGGCCCTTTTCCGACGGCCTGTCCGGACGAGTGCAAGCCTTATTGTGATGTCCTAGTCTTAAACGAGGGCGAAGTGACCTGGCCGCTTTTTCTAAAAGACCTGGAAGCTGGCCATTTCGAATCCTTATACACCAGCCCGGAAAAACCCGACGTATCCAAGACGCCTTGTCCGCGTTTTGATCTGCTGAATATGTCCTATTACGCCATTATCCCGATCCAATTTTCACGCGGATGTCCATTTCAGTGCGAGTTCTGCGACATTATTGTGATGTATGGACGCAAACCCCGAACCAAAACACCTGATCAATTGCTGCGCGAGCTCGATGCGGTGCTGGCGACGGGCTACCGGGGGGTTGTTTTTATCGTGGATGACAATTTCATCGGGAACAAAAAGGAAGTCCAAAAGCTGATCCCGGAGTTAAAAAGATGGACGGAAGTGCACAATCATCCCTTCTATTTTGGCACCGAGGCGTCCGTAAACCTCGCCGACGATGTCGATCTGATGGATCAGATGGCCGCCGCCGATTTTATGTGGGTATTCCTCGGCATTGAAACACCGTCCGCCGAAGGTCTCAAGGAAACTCATAAGTTTCAAAATGTCACCAGCTTCTCGCTTGCCGACCGTGTCAAGGCCATTCAAAATTCAGGCCTCCTCGTCTACGGCGGGTTCATTATCGGCTTCGACAGCGACGTCGAGGATATCTTTGACAGGCAGATCGCGTTTATCACGCAGGCGGGAATTCCCAATGCCATGATCGGCCCGCTGGTGGCGCTGCCGGGGACGCCTCTCCATAAGCGAATTAAGGAGGAGGGGCGGCTGCTGGAGGCCGACGGGGATGAGGACCGTACCGTCGCTTCGGGCTATACGAATATCCAAACGAAAATACCGATGAGAAAACTTTTGGAGGGGCACCGCCGAATTATTCAAACGATTTACAATCCCCGAGCTTACTTTGAACGTGCGCTGATCGCTTTCGGCCGTTTGCCCCGCGCGGCGACTCTTCGCGGCCGCTTGAAGCACTTTCTTTGGATGAGTTCAGTCATGTTTAGAGGCACAAGTGTGAGGCGTGACCCTGCTCAGTCGAAGCCGTCACTCTGGGCCAAATTAAATTCGTTTCGAGAATTGATGCAGCAGCTGCCCGGCGAGTACCGAAAGGAAAGTAAACGTTTTGCCTGGCAAATTCTAAGAAAATGTCCCGAGCACTTTCCGCGGGCTCTCGGATATATGTTGATGGGCTACCATTATTACCGGTTTACGATTGAAAACATGCTGCCGGAACTCGATGGAGCCCTCGCAAAACTTCCCACCGATACGACCCAAAAGACAGCCGCCTAGGCCGCACCCCGATCAAAATTTGCTTGCAGTCCAATGAAAAGTCCCATACACTTCTCAGAGGGTGTAGCCAACATGTCCATCTATAGTCTGCTTTCGTTGATCGATAGTTCCTTCTGTGCTATCGTTGCTTCGCTTTTCCTCTGGCGCGGCCGGCGGCAGACTTGGGTACTGACGTCGTTATTCTACATCCTGGCCGCCTGGGTCAGTCTGCCCTGGCTGTTTCTCACGGCCCTTCCGCATGCGAGCTATTCCTTCATGGTGAATTCATACGCCGTGGCGGTGGCTGTGCCGACCTTTCTTCTCCTTGTCGCTTTGATGACCATGGAAGAGCCGTTGTTCTCGCTCTCCCTGATAATATGTGCGGGGCTGGGCATTTTTTTCCTGTGCTTCCTCCGGAGTCCGCTTTTCTTTCGTGGGTTGCATATGACTGAACGCGGGCTCTTTCCCACCCCGGGTCCACTTTTCGGACTGTTTTCGATTTATTTCTCAACGGCGGCCGCTTCTATGCTCATCGCCGTTTGGTGGATGTATCGGAAAACGGACGAATCGCGCAAAAAGAATCGTCTCAAATGGGTGGGACTGGCGTTTCTCTCGGCCAATTTAGGCGGCGTGATGCATCTTCTCGCCTCCGTGTATGGATACGATCTTATCCCACACGACCTGTTCATTATCGCCTTTGTGTCTCTTGTCGGATACGCTGTCCTGCGGCGCACCCTTTACGATGTGGAACTTCTCACCCATGATGCTGCGATCCGTGTCGGCACTCTTCTGCTCTTGATGATGCCTTTGCTGCTGGGCCGTCTCGTCGCCTCCCGCCTGCCGGGGGCCGACTGGCTGATGCAGGTTCATTTGATTTTCCTTCTCTGTGCGATGGTGTTCTTTTTCGGCATCGGGATCCAGCTGCTCCAATACCCCGGCAACGCGGCGGCCCTTCTTTTGGCGCGGCTTTTTGTTCTGTGGGGAAGCTGCAACGCCGCCTCTTTAATCTGGTTTGCGCCTTATAATCCCTATTCGCCCTTCGTGGCGCGACTCACCTTTGCGTTGGCCTGCTGGCTCCTCGTAGCGTGGGGCGACTATCGAAGCGTCTACGTTCAACAAAGGTCGCGTCCCATCGCCGGATTAGGTCTTTACCGATTGTGGCGCTACAGCGCCTTCAGCATGATGGTTTTCACGATCCTGACACCGTGGGTCATCCGCGGCTTAAGCACGAGCACTCTCGTGAAGCTGGAAACGATCCCGGGGCCTGCGCTGCGTTTCTTCGAGATATGGTGGCTGGCCTCTCTGATCGGCTTATGCCTTTGGATGGCCCGCCCCGTCTGGAACGCGGTGGCCTCTGCGAAAATCCGATGGACCCTCGTAGCCAGTCTGGGCACCGCTCTGCTGGCCGCATTCGCTTACAGGACCTCCCTGGTGGGCGCGCTGCAATTCCCATCCTTTTTGATACTGGAAATGATATGCGGAAGCTTCCTCCTCATGACTTTCGTGGAGCAGCCGCATGCCGGCCCGCATCCCCCTATAAGAGCCGCCGGCCGAATGGTTCTGGCGCTGGGCATTCCATGCGCCGCAGGTCTATCCTTGAAGGGTGCCTGGTGGATCGAGACCGCCGGCGCCATGGGGCTCATGCTCGGTATGCGACGCGTCTGGACGGATGTAGAAACGGCTGCCAGGGCCTGGGTCGATGGCGTTTTGTTTAGAGAAAAATACTCCTACCTGGCTGATATCAAACAGATTGCCGACGATATCTTCCGTTTCACGAATATTCCTGATCTCATGAAGCACCTCGTGAACGACCTCAGCGCCCGCGCTCGCCTGGAGTGGGTCGGCATTTGGCTTTTTGACTTGACCGAGGGACGCTATGTGTTGCGCCAGGCTTCGGATCCGAAGGAGAATTCGAAGTTTAAACGGGATCCCTATCTCAAGGCCCCGTTTATGGCCGAAGACCCGCTCCTGAAACGATTGTACACGGAAAATTCCATCGTGATCGTTGATGAACTGGCCGCAGCACGAGAACTTGCCCCCGGCAATATCCAGGCGGAACTCGACATCCTGGCCGCAGATCAGTTGCGTAATCTCCATCTCGCGGCGGCTTTCCCGGTATTCATTGAAAAAAAGCTGATTGGATTTATCGGTTTTGGTCACAAGGACGATGACGCCATGATTCATCAGGCCGATCAGACGGGACTCACCGAATTGGGCGAAAAGGCCGAGCGCGCCATCGGGCAAGCCTACATGCTCTATGAACAGTCCATGATGCTCTCGAGGCTCGCCCACGATACGCTCAATTCGCTCCATGCGCTCGGGATGGTTCTGAGCATTCTGGACAATCAGATGATCGGGCCGATCAACGAGATGCAAAAGCATCAGCTCGCGATTGCGATTAGTCAACGTCAGATGATTGAGGATTGTTTGACCGACCTGCGAGAACTGGAGCGTCTGGTCATGCTTCGCATGCAGGGTACCTGGCAGATGGAGCCGTATGATCTTACGATCGTGGTCAACGAGGCGGTCCAGGCTTTCCAAAACCGCGCGAATCAAAAGGGCGTGGAGCTCACGGGACAATGGAAATCCGTCCCTCGAGCGTTAGGGGATCAACGGGCTGTTCGCCGCGTGATCGATAATTTGATTGTGAACGCCTTGAAATTCACACCGTCCGGCGGCCGGGTTTATGTTTCGGTGGTGGAGGATCATGGCCAAAACCTGCGCCTGGCCGTTGTGGATACGGGTCCTGGAATTCCTCCCGAGGAATTACCGCGAGTTTTTGACCCTTTTTATTCCGGCCCGACAGGACTCAAAATCGCGCAGGGCACCGGCCTGGGGCTTTCCGTCGTGAAAGAGGTTACGGCATTGCATCGCGGCAACGTTCATGTCGAGAGTATTGTGGGCAAAGGAACGACTTTTGTCGTGGAACTTCCGACCATTGCCCGGCAGGCAGAATTTCACAAAAAAGAAGGAGGAGACAATGGTTAAGATATTAATTGTGGATGATGAGGAAGCGTCTAGCGGGCTTCTGGCTGGCTTCCTGGAGGGATGCGGATACAGGGTCTCGATGGCATCGAACGTGCCCGCGGCGTTGAAGGTTTTGCAGGGCGCTGAACGTTTCGATGTGATGATTCTGGATTACATGATGCCCGGACAGACCGGTCTCGAGTTGATGCAATGGATGGGACGCGACGCCACTCTCCAGCGGCCAGCGATTGTCCTTTGTTCGGCCGTACTTCAAGGCGCCTGGTGGCCCATGCTGCAGAGAATGCTGCCTCAGGACTTACAAGATGTTGTGCAGGCTTTTGTGATCAAGCCATTCACCCTGGAACACATGCGCGCTGTCCTTCAACAAATCCTCGCGCAGCCCCGGCGGCCCGGCGATTCCCCGACCATGCTTCCGGCGGATCACGGCATCAAGATTCTCATGACCGAAGATGATGAAGCCAGCGGCTGGCTCGTTTTGCAGGAATTACGTGCCCGCGGCTACGCGGCCGGATGGTGCCGGACCGGTTCCACCTGTTGGGAGGCGCTGGGACGGGGAGACTCGCCCCCCATTGATTTATTGATCTTAGATCTCAGGCTTCCCGATATCCAGGGCGAAGAACTCCTCTCACGCCTGGGCGCACAGCCTGATGCTAAACGTATTCGCGTGATCGTGGTGAGCGGTCATTTGACCCACGGCGATGAGAAAGCCTTTTTGGAACGGCTTCCCCCTCATGCTCGAGCGTTAGTTTCGTCGATCCTTATCAAGCCTTTCGATCTGAACGTTCTGCATCAGGCGATCGACAAAGCCGTCGTCGAATTCGGGTGAACGTCCCCGCCGCGTTCGTTATTTGAACCGAAAAGTCAGATTCGCCATCACGACATTGACGAAGTTTCCGTAAGTCCCGCTCACGGTCTCGGCGCCCAGCGTCGCACTCTCGCCGATGGTATTGGTGATGTGCCGGTTGTGTTCGAAGATGGCGGTATAAGTGAGATCGAGAGTGAGAGCCGGTGTCAGGCTGATCCCCGTGCCCGCCGCCAGACCATAGCGCTCCAAATCTAAGACGCTTGGCGTGAAGGTGGACTCCGGCGTCGCGCTCGGCAGGTAGAAAGCGCCGCCGCGAAATTGCCACCGGTCGTCGTATTTGTAATTGGCCCCGCCAATGGCGCTCCATCCGCTCTTACGATTGAGCGGAACAGGATTCCCTATGTTTAAGACCGACAGGCGAACGGGGTTTGTTTCCGCGAAGCGAACATTTATGTCGCGATTGGAGTCCCAGTCGTACCAGCCGGTATCGGCTTCGAGCATCCATTTGTCGTTGGGTTTGTAGGCATAGCCCAACTGGATGTTCTGGGGAAGGTACAGGTCCGTGTACGCGGCGGTCTCGTAATTGGCGCCTCCAAAGAGGGCCGTTAAGCCAGGGTCTGAGAGGGCACTGAGGCTGGCCGTTCCCTTGATGGTCATTTTCACTTTGCTGTGGTAAGTCAATCCGAACGCATGATGCTCGTTGGGTTCTACAAGGAAGCCCGTGTGGTAGCCCCAGTTGGTTCCTGTTCCGCTGAGTTCGGAAACGCCTCCCAGAAGAACATTTTTTTCTAAGGTGGCATCAATGATGTTATAGTAATCCGCGGCGAATCCCAGGGAGACCGTGGGCAGTATTTGGTAGCCGACCGCAGGGGAGATGTTCACCAGGTGCAGTTTGGAATTGGTCGCCACCCCATTGAACGGCCCGTTTCCCGGCCAGTGCGACTCCAGTCCGTACGGGGATTCTACGGCCAGGCCCGTTCCCAGCTTGCCATCCAAAAAGCGGTGCGTGACGGCGATATTCGGGACCACCCCGTCAATGGAGCGCATCTTCGTAATGTGTCCGGAATCGTCTTTATAATCACCATGCAGGTTTATCCAGGTCAACCCTTGGGTCACCTGCGTGCCCTCGAGCTTGGTGAGACCCGCAGGGTTGAAGTAAACGACGCCCGGATCATTGCTTTGGGCCGCCACGCCGGTTCCACCCTGACCGCCGGAGCGCGCGCTGATCACTTCATTTCCGAACGCAGCCGCTCCGGCCGCAAAACTGTTCGAAACCATGACACCGCTCAACCAAAGTCCGAGTCCTATTTGAGCCCATCGGTTCATCGTAATATCCCCCTTGAAAGATGTGACTGAATGCTATCTTGGCAAGCCTATACTGGAAGAAATCAATTGTCAAGATCTTATCGTGTTGTTCTTATCGTGTGGGGGTTGATGTCTATGAGGTCAGCAGGTACCTGGAGAATACCGGAAGGAAAGCAAAACTCAATGCAGGTTATACGGTGGCGGACAAGGAGCGCATTCGCCAGCGCGCGGGGAGGTCTTCCACATCGCAGCGCATGAGAACCGCAGGCACATGCGTGAGGTCAATGGTGGTCCTGCTGCCCGCGACTGTCTTCATGTTCATGATGTGCTTGCAGGTTTTGACATAGGAGGGGTGAACCGAAAAGAAGCAGGTGTGAATCTGTTCTGTCATCAGCCGGCGCGCAATTTCCGCCAGAAGGGCGGTCAACACCTTTTGCCGGAAATGGCAGGATTCCTTGATCACCAATCGCCACGCCGCGGCCAGATGCCTGCCCTCTTGACGAATGAGTTGGGATTCCGCATGAAAATCTTTATCCGTGGGGAAACCCCTGGGCCCATCCAGGGTAATTGAAACCGATCCGACAATTTCTTCTCCGATCACCGCCACCAGAATGCTGGTTTCTCGAAGATGGTCAAATTCCGG
>Ga0206942_1167_pt1 | contig 18965 bp, 12 predicted proteins | sample Alteio_BWOrgHeat_6_FD_153253 | JGI IMG/M metagenome (GOLD analysis project Ga0206942, IMG submission 153253) | Enriched cells from forest soil in Barre Woods Harvard Forest LTER site, Petersham, Massachusetts, United States -... | ecosystem: Environmental > Terrestrial > Soil > Temperate forest > O... | reverse complement strand
CCCGCCTTGGAAAGATTTTCCAGGCTCATCATCACAATCATAGAAAGACCGCTGAGCAACATTCCAAAACTGTAGAGGTGAGCAATCTTAATTCGATTCAGTAGAAATCCATTGATGCAAAAAGTGATGGGTATTCCCGTATAAACAGTAAGTTGATAAACGGCAACAATAGAAGGGTCGTCGGAACTTCGCATGATGTAAGCGCCCACGAATATTTCGATCACCGGAAGAACGAACGCATAAATCATGTTGGTGATTAATAAAACACGCGTTGGCCTTGGCAGCAACAAAAAGTAGGAATACTCTTCATTCGGCTTTTTCAAAAGGGCAGCTACAGTCATTTATTTTTAGTTTAAAAGCGAGTGAAGAATTTCCTGAATCGAGAAGTCTGCGCTACAGATCACTTCATCACTGGCGCCATAATAAAGATGAATGGTGTCTCCTTCTACAAAATGACCATTCGTAAAAACAACATTTCCGAAGAAGCCCGTCAGCTCATAATCCGCTGATGGCTCCATGATTGGGTTTACACTACGCGCGATGACCATCGACGGATCATTGATATCCAGCAACAGCGCACCGAGGCAATACCGATTGTCTTCATTGGCACCGTGATAAATTTCAAGCCAGCCTTTTTCCGTTTTTATGGGAGCGGCGCCCGACCCTACACGGGCGCTGTCCCACATCGTCTGGCGTGTAGCGGCCAGGCATTGATGATTGCCCCAATGCAGCAAGTCTGCTGATTCGGCCAGCCAGATATAATTTCCGCCTAACTGCGGGCTACTGGGTCTGTGCAAGGCATAATATTTTCCGTTGATCTTTTCACCGAAAATGGCGCAGTCTTTATTGTGGGGGGGAAAGATCATTCCTTTCCGGTCAAAGCTTTTCCAATCTTTTGTCTGGATGAGGCCAACGCCAACACCGAGGTGAGAAACCATCGTGTACGTGAGGTGGTAAGTACCTTCCAATTCAACGACACGACAATCTTCAATGCCATAAGCCTCCAGTTTACTCGTTCCGAAAATCGGTGGATAATTTTCGGGCTCATAAAAATTCTTGCCATCGTCACTGCAAACCACCCGCAAATGCGACAGCGTCGTGAGGTAGTACCTTCCTTTGTGTTTGATGATTCGGGAATCCGTAAAATCAAGATTGGGATCTGATTTTTCAAAACTCAGGATTTCGATCTCACCGTTTTTATTATATAATGGAAAGCTTACCCGTCCTTCTACTTGTTCAGGTCGCTCAGCAACACGCAAAAGCAACCAAACCTTATTTTCAAATTTGAAGACGCCGGGGTTGAGCAGGCATTCGATTTTCATCGAAGTACTGCTTGGCCTGATATCCGATGGTCGTAATAAAGGATTTCGTTCTTCGCGCCTGGCAAGATCAAATACAGTAGTGTTCTTCATAGCTAAGGCTCGTACACAATAGATTACATTCGATTGCGGTACAATTTTCCGGAAAAATAAACGGCAGGCTGTCCGTCTAAAATTTTAAGAAGTACACCCGGTTGCTTTAAATGACGAAAAAGAGAACACAGTGGACATAAAAGTACCCGGTGGACAAACTAGGTGCCATCAATACCCTTTGAAATACATAAGTTTGCATTCGATTCTTGGAGTATCTTGAATATGAATTGCTTGCTGCTGCTCTTCTCGTTTTTGAATCCGACTCCTGAGGACACCGCCTCCGCATGGCCTTACCAACATGTTGACAAACGGGCGATGTTGTCGAACTCAGCCATCACTTCCGTGTACATGGACAAATACGATTATGTTTGGCTGGGCACATGGGATGGACTTGATCGCTATGACGGCAGCTCAATCAACGTTTACAAACCCGATCCTTTTCAAAAAGCATCGATCAGCAATAACGTAGTGCGGAATTTTCTGGAAGACGGATCCGGTAACCTTTGGGTCGTTACTCATCAGGGAATTAATAAATACGATCACCAATCCGATTCTTTTCACCCTTACCTCGACAGCCTCAATGATATTCCTTTTTTGGAATACAATATCCGAGCCTGTGTGGGTTATGATTCAACCATCTGGGCAAGCCTTATCGGAAAAGGAATAAGCCGGTATTCAAAAGAAAAAGATGCGTTCATCCCGGTGCGCTTTGACGGCATTGATCTCTCGTGGCTAACTTCGGTGATTGACTTAGGGAATAATAAAGGGCTGTTTTATTTACTGGGCAACGACGGGAAAATTATTTGCACGCTGAACAACCGGATGGTTTTCACGAAACAAGTTTTCGATCCGAGCGATCTCGTCTTTCATCAGTTTCTTCACCTTGGTCAGGAGTACTTTGTGGCTATTGCAAATAAAGAAGGCCAGCTTTTACTCTATAACCTGAACGATACGGAAAAAAAACCGGACCCGATCCAACTTGGAAGAGTCACTTCTTTATCGGAGAACCTGGAGCACAATGCAGTTTGGGTGGGGACTGAAACCGGGGCAATTTTTAAGATCAATCCGAAGGAAAAAGGATTCGTTGCAAAGTCCATGAATGCTTATTTTCCGCAGTTCGCAAAAAACGGCATCAAGATCCTTACTATCACGGAGACTAAACAAGACCTGATCTGGATAGGAACGGATGGCGATGGCGTATACAAATTTCTTACCCGGCCTAAAATGTTCTATTCCATTTCAGCCGGCGAGCCAAAGAAAGGAGAGCTTTCACACAGCATCATCCGATCCGTATTCGAAGACGAGACTGGTTCGCTTTATATCGGTACACGAGGGGGCGGTCTTAACCTTATTGAAAAAAATAAAAATCAGACGAGCGTATTCAATTCCAAAAACGGACTGAGCAACAATGCCGTTCTTTCTTTAAATAAAGACCATCGCGGAAATCTGTGGGTGGGTCTGGATGGGGAAGGAATTGATATGCTTGAAGCGGGGAGCGGTAAGATTTTTCACTTCCCGAAAGATTTTGAAAACAAAAATGATCTGGCATTCAGTTCGGTGTATTCGATTTGTATCGATGCCTTCAATGACATCTGGCTGGGCACCAGTGGCTATGGCGTAATTCATCTTAAAGTCAGTAAAAACCGAATCGGAAAATATCACCTTGATGAACATGACCTGATCCAACATTCCTCCGATACAAAAAATATTTCCATCCGGAGCAACATTGTTTATGCTATTGTGGAAGAAAAGCCCAATGTTATCTGGATCGGTACAAGAGGTGGCGGGATATACCGCTATAACGCACTCACCAAAAAAATTGAAGAACAAGTGCGGGCTGACCCCAATGGAAAGACCAGCCTTTGCAATGATGATGTCTTAAGCCTGTATATGGATAAACAGGAACAGTTGTGGGTCGGCACGAGCGGAGGGCTTAACCGGCTGTTTCTGCAAAGTAAGCCTTACCGCGTTAGCCACTACACGTTGCACGATGGCCTCCCCAACAACACCATTCATGGAATTCTCGAAGATGCCCAGTCTCATGTATGGATTTCAACCAATCAAGGCCTGGTGATGTATAACCGCAGCAAGAATTCATTTAAGAATTTTGACACCAACGATGGCTTGCAAAATAATGAGTTTGCCGATGGTGCCGTATTCAAATCAAAGATCTCCGAAAAACTTTTTTTTGGCGGTGTAGACGGATTGGATATTGTTTATCCATCGAAGCTTAACGCATTCAACTATTTTCCGAGGCTTTCGATCAATGAATTCCTTGTTCACAATGTTCCGGTTGTTGCCGGAGATGCCCATGGAATTCTTACCACCAATATAGATTTTGCCGAAACTATTTCATTGAACTACGATCAGAATTTTATCAGTTTTTCTTTCACCACATTGGATTATTGGAACAAGCGAAAAAGTGAGTACGCTTACATCTTAGAGAATTTTGATAAGGGATGGAATTACATTGGTCAACAACAATCGGTAACGCTGACGAACATCCCTCCCGGCCAGTACCAGTTGAATATTAACCATACGAATGAGAATGGAGCGTGGAACTCCGTCCCTAGAACTTTCTATATCACCGTCAGGCCTCCCTTTTGGAAAACAGCGTGGGCCTATTTCTTTTACCTGATTTTAGCGTTTGGGTTGCAAACCGGAATTGTGTTTTATGTCCGCTGGCGTTCGCGCACAAAGAAGGCAATGGCCATCGACCGTTTTAAAGCGTTGCAATTGAAAGAATTAAATGATTACAAGCTTCAGTTCTTCACTAACATCGCTCATGAATTCCGCACACCACTTACCCTTATTCTTGGTCCGGTTACTTCATTGCTTCATAAAATTTCCGACCCGGATGCAAAACGGCAACTGAATACCATTTACAGCAATTCCCTTCGACTTCAAAAGCTAATTGAAGAACTCATCCTGTTTAGAAAAATTGAAAGCGGTAAAGACAAATTGGAAATTTCGCCGATCGACTTAGTACCCTTTACCCACCAGGTGGTCGAGTCTTTTCAGGAGTATGCCATCGGGCGCGACATCCATTTGGAATTTCACCCGGAACCCGAATCTCTTCCGGCATTCGTGGATGTTAAGAAGATTGAAAAAATATTAATTAACCTTATTTCCAACGCCATCAAATATTCTTCGAAGGGAGGTAAAGTCATGATAACACTCAAAGAAGAACGGCAACGAGCCGTTTTTTTCATCCGTGATGAGGGCTTTGGGATAGCAGAAGAAAACAAAAATAAAATCTTTGAAAGCTTCTATCAAAACCCTGCCCAACTCATTGACTCCAACGGTTTGACGAAAAGTACCGGAATAGGTCTTTCTCTTACCAAAAGTCTAGTGACAATCCATCGCGGAGAAATAAATGTGACGAGCCAGCTGGGAGCCGGAAGCATTTTCAAAATCGTAATTCCCATCACCCGGGAATCTTACCCGGATCTCCAGGAGCAATCGTCATTGGATAATCCAATCGTCAACCTGAGTGAAAAAGTATCGCTTGAATTTGAAACGGACCATTACGTATCAGAACCGGATCAAAAAGGAGGCCATGGAAGAATCAAAAATCATCCCTACTCCCTTTTAGTGGTTGACGATAATGCACAAATCACGTCCTTGCTTGAAAACATCCTCTCCGATAAATATTACATTCACAAAGCATACAACGGAAAAAAAGCGTTGACCCTCCTGGAGGAGGAGCGGATTGACCTGGTGATCAGCGACATCCTCATGCCGGACATGGATGGGTTGACCTTGTGCAAAAAAATAAAAGAGAACATTCAAACCAGTCATATCCCGGTGATCCTGCTCACCGCCAAAGTAGAAATTGAAAATCGAATCGAGGGCTTGCAAGTGGGCGCCGATTCGTATATCCCTAAGCCATTCCATCCCGAACATCTTTTTATCCGGATCGAGAAATTGATTGAGCGGATGGAATTGGTCCGAAAGAAATTCCAAAACTTTGCGGATGTTGAACTTACTCATCTTTCTCCGGGCATCAGTGAGCGGGATGATCTATTCTTTTCCAAAATAACGCAATGCATTCAAACCCATTTAAGCGAGCCGGAGTTTAATGCCGATGACATCGGTGTGGAGGTGGGCATGAGTAAGGCTTCCTTGTATAGAAAAGTTAAAACGATTACCGGCCTTACTCCTCATGGTTTGATTAAACAATACCGGTTGAAGAAAGCGGCCGACTACCTGAAGCACTCGTCCATGAGCGTATCGGAAGTCATCTATGAAACCGGTTTCAATAGTCGATCGTATTTTTACAAATCATTTAATGAAATGTTTCATTGCCATCCCAAGGATTTTAACACGATGGATGTGCTCAACAAAAAATAAATAGCCGGCTGATGATTCACCTAAGGCGATAGCTTTCTACGACCGAATTATTGACGCCAAATAGCAGGTGATCATTGATTACCTGAATACTTCGCACATCTCCACGCACATGGAGTCCTGATTTTGGTTGAGCCAAATAGGTGAAGTTGCCCTTTCCATCCCCAAGGAATAGTTGCCCATGATTGGCATCATCGCGTCCCAGGTAAATCCTATTCCTTGAATCATTTCCACCCAAAATGATATCGAGGTTTCCATCTTTATCGAAGTCCGCTACAGCAATAGCAAACACGGGAGCGAATTGTGCTTCAATCGGCAATTCTTTTTGAACGAAAGTTTTTCCCGTATTTTCAAGGTAAATTGTTTTTAGGTTGTTAGTCGTTAGTAGCTGCGCAGTTTTCCGTTGCTCAGGGGTTAGAATATCTTTGATCCCTGCTTTTGCGTACAGCGAATAATCGTTGAATTTCTTTTTCAACAAAGGCACCTGGCCAATCAGGTCGTCGCGAAGGGCAAGCGGAACATTTTCATTGCCGATATAATAAGTGATGATCGGGTCTACCGATCCATTCCCGTCCACATCCAAATAATTTAATTGCATCGGATGGTTTACATCAGCTTTCAATGGTGAGTTAAGTCCATAATTTCCGACTACGAGGTCTATGTCGCCATCCTTATCAAAGTCACCTTGTGCAATGCAATTCCACCAACCGTTGGTGGCAAAAGGAAACCACTGCCCGGAAGCATCGGCAAACAAAGCGCCTTGAGCACGATACGCTTTTAACGGCAGCCATTCGCTGGCTACAATCAAATCCTTTCTGCCATCGTTGTCGAGGTCAAGCCACAAGGCGTCATTAACAATACCCAGTTTGGCGTTCCCCGGCTTTATCGAAGAAAAATTTCCCTTTCCATCATTGAAGTAAATTTTGCTCGGCGAAACGAAAGGGAATTTTCCCGGTATGACGCTCCCACCGATAAACAAATCCGTGTCGCCATCGTTATCGAAGTCAACCGGCCTGACACATCTCTTGTTGGAGTAATTTTGCTCCAGCCTCCCAACGGATTTTGAAAATATTCCTTTTCCGTTATTGATGTAAAGCCTGTCTTGTAACAAAGGCGAGTTTTCTTCCACCTCGTAACCACCGCTTACCGCATACAAATCGAGGTCAAGGTCACCATCGGCATCAAAAAAAACAGCATCACTCGTTTTGCTCAAAACGTCATTCCCGAAAACCGTTCCCTCCGGTTTTTGAAACAAATGATTTTTTTCTTGTAAAAAAATAATACCCGGTTGGCTTTCAGTTCCGCCCACAAAAACATCGGCTAAGCCATCCCCGTTCACATCACCCTGGGCCATGCAAGGACCGCTATGTGAATAGGAATGAGGCAGCAAAAATTGCCGGGCAAAATCATTCTCTTGTTTTTCATGGTGGACAAAGTCGATCCCATTCTCTTCTATCAATAGTTTATCTACAATTCGCTTCGAAGGCTCGTAGAAAGAAGCGTCCTTACTCGTTAACGTCATCGTTCGGTTCACTTTTACATTCTTCAAAAGCTGGCTTGAAGTAACGGGCCATAAAATTCTTATCGAATCAATTTGCAGGTGATCGCCGACTCCGACATGCAAAATCATATCCATGGACGACTGATATCCCCGTACCGGGTTTTGTTCGAGATAAAACTTATCCTCACCGGCATAGGCATAAATTTTTGCACCAATACCATTTGTGTTATTTAATCCGCCTTTTAATTTTATGTTTAAAAAATTATTCTTCAACATCTTATCCGAATTGTTTCGATACACACTCGCGTTCTCACCCGTGTTGTTAATGACCAAATCCAGGTCCCCGTCATTATCCAGATCAGCATAGGCAGCGCCGTGAGAAAACGTAGCACGGTCAAAACCCCACTCTTTTATTTTATTTGAGAAATGATCGGCTCCTTCATTTTTGAAGATGTAGTTAGGCAGGCGGATGCCGGGCATGTGCGAAATGTATTCCTGAACGGAAGGAGCTTTCGCTCCATCCTGCAGATGATGCGACACATCCATAGCATAAACAACAAACTGCATATCGGTATTGTCGCGCTGGTAGCCGTTGGTGATCAATAAGTCCTTACGCCCGTCATTATCAAAATCGGCAACCAAAGGCGACCAACTCCAATCGGTATTGGACACACCGGCCAGTTGACCAATCTCACTAAATGTTCCGTCCCCATTATTTTTTTGAAGCGAATTTTTCATGTACTGCGGAAACATTCCTTTATTAAATTGCTGCGTATATCGATTGTAGTTATCACCGGCCAGATGCATCTTCTGTGCATAATTTCCTTCGGGAAGCATGTCCATTTGCACCAAATCAGGAAGCAGATCATTGTTATAGTCAGCTACATCAACACCCATAGAAAAAAGTGAGGTGTGATCCATTCGCCTGGCTAATTCATCCGTAAAAGTTCCATCCTGATTGTTGATGTACAAGTAATCGGCTTCTTCAAAATCATTCCCAACATAAATGTCCGGCCATCCATCCTGATTGATGTCGGAGGTGCTTAAGCCAAGGCTATACGTAAAAATGGTTGAAGCGATGCCCGCTTGTTTCGAAACGTTTACAAAATGGCCATTGTCATTGCGATAAAGTTTGTTGGCCAATGCACTGTCACTTTTTTGAAATCGGTTCTGAATATAATCCAAATTGCCGCGTGAAAATTTAGGATCGGATTGATTGATGAGAAACATATCCAGATCACTGTCCTGATCATAATCAAAAAATGATGCTTGGGTGGAATATCCCGAATCATCCAAACCATACTGCGCAGCACTTTCCTTAAAAGTAAGGTCCTTATTATTGATGAATAATAAATTCTTCCGATCATCCGGTTTGGGCAATCCGGACCGGCAAATATAAATATCTAAAAAGCCGTCATTATTGATGTCAACCATCGTCACGCCTGTACACCAACCCCTCTTTTCTCCAATACCCGATTTTTGGGTAATGTCTTCAAATTCCAGGTTGCCCTTATTCAGGAAAAGCCCATTCTTCACCATGTTGCCGGTAAAGACCAAGTCCTGTAAGCCGTCATTGTTGACATCCCCGACAGCAACGCCACCGCCATTATAAAAGTAAGGATAGCTTAATATGCTGAATTCGGTGTCGTCTTCCTTGAGAAGATTATTGAACGTGATTCCGCTCTTTCCTGAGGGCAAGAGTGTGAATAAGGTGGGCTGCTCCTCATGACATGCCGTTGCAAATGCCAGAATGCCAAGCATAAGCAGTTGGTTTATTCTATTTTTCAATTCATGCGTATTGAGTAATTCCAACCAAAAAAAATTAACCCGCAAAAAGAGTAGTCTCTAAAAATTCATTCCTGAATTTTCGGGAAGGATCGTATTCACCCATCAACGCTTTAAAGTCTTTTAACTTTTCAATCCTGGATTGAAGAACAGATGGTGGTAACGTAAATAATTTTGCCCAATGAGGGCGAGGCTTGAACAGGGCTAATTGTTGCTCCATTTGTGGAAGTAATTTCATAATGGTTTCCGTGTCTTGCTTCCAGGTTGTGTGAATGGCTACACATGCTTTTTTGTAGCAAGGGCTCATCCAAAGATTATCGGCAGCGACCGCGCGGATCTCAGAAATGAAAAGATGTGGCGTAATTTTCTCATGCAATTTTTCAACAGCCATCAGGGCATCAAAAGCATTTTCGAAAGGCACAAAATATTCCGCTTGCAATTCTTTTCCGGTGCTCGGTGTGAAACCCATTTTAAAATGGGGCAGGCGCTCAAACCACGGCCCGGGTACACCCATTTGCTCCGTACAGTTTTCAGCCGGCTGATCTTCCACCGGGTGCATATTTTTAGTGGCAAGTTTCGCTCCGTAAAATTCAGGAGCAAAAGAAGCAACGGGATTCCCTTCTACCTTGCTCTTTATCCAAACTTCATTAATATTCTTATTCTTCCAATCGGTAAACAAGCTTACGCTATAACCGCTCGACATGATCGCCTCGAAGTTATTTTCGAGCACTTTCATGGGAAGGTTGCGGTAAACCACCTGCTGCATGGTAAAGGTGGGGAGAAGATCGAGGGTAACCCTGGTGACAACGCCAAGGGCACCAAGCCCAACGACAGCACCATAAAATTTTTCACCGTCTTCTTTGGATAGCGAAACCAGATCACCGGCAGCATTAACAAATTCAATTGCTGAAATACCGGTTGCGAGATTTCCGTTTTTAACTCCCGAGCCGTGGGTTGCGGTAGCACAAGCCCCGGCGATTGAGATGTGCGGCAACGAAGCAAGGTTGTGTAAGGCAAATCCGTTGTCATCAAGATATTTACACAGTTCACCGTATTTTATTCCCGCCTCGACGGTCACCATAGCTGATTCTTTATCCAGGGAAATAATCTTATTTAAACCCTTTGTAGAAATCAAGTTTTGATTGCTGTCAGCAATGGCGTTGAAAGAGTGACGGGTTCCAAGGACTCTCAACTTGGCACATCGTTTCACAATTTCCTGCACCTCTCCCACCGTGTCCGGGAAGTCAACATGGTTTGTACTGTAATGTAAATTGCCTGCCCAGTTCGCTAGTCGTTTTTCCCCGGTGGTGCAAGACCACAGTGGTGAAAGCAAACTACTCGCTACCAATGCCCCTGATGTTTTTAGAAAAGCCCTTTTATCCATAAACCTTGAGTTCTTTTGAAAAATAAATTCTGTTGCAAACAAAGATGCAAAAAACCTTTTTAGGGTGTTTATAAAACTATTTTAAAAAAAGTGTGGTTCTGAGATGTGTCATCTTGTTCTTCAGGCAAAATAGATAGTCATTTCAAATCTGTAAATGATGTACATCTTTTAAACAACGGTGTAAGAGCATCCTTTTAATAAACATGCAATTTTATATTCTTTAACGCTTTAATCGTAATGACCATGAAAAAAGGATTTATTTCTTTGCACCGCCGAGAGTTCCGTTCCGGCGGGCCGCATATACGTTATTTCATCATGACAATAACCACCGCCTTCCTTCTGGCAATTGGTATTCTGGTATTCTTTTTTATGATTGGAAAAGAATTTTATAATCTATAACGGCCCCATGAAGGCCCGAAATTTCTCGTTGGGATACGTAGAATTTTAGATGCTGCTTCAAAAAAATAGTTAGTAAGTAGTCCATTTACTAATCACGGCGCTGGTGTACACCGGTTACCGTAAATTCACTAACATTGTGATTCTGCTATTTTCAATTCCTTACCGGTGAGCATAACTGTCATCCTGATCTGCATTACTGTAGCGATAAGCTTTTATACATTCAACAAACGCGAACTTCAGGGCCGGTTGATGATGAATCCGTACCGGATAAAAACGAAAAGCCAGTACTACCGGTTTATCAGTTCAGGGTTCATCCACAAAGATCACATGCACCTGCTGTGGAATATGTTCTCCTTCTACTTTTTTGGTTTTGCCGTAGAGCGTGATTTTGGTATTTTGTTTGGCGAAGCAGGTGTTTACTATTTTATTGCTTTATACCTCACGGCGCTTGTTGTTTCTGATATTCCCACCTATCTCAAGGAAAGAAATAATGCCGACTACAATTCACTGGGTGCTTCCGGTGGCGTTGGTTCGGTGATTTTTGTGTTCATCATTCTTGAACCGTTACAATCGATTTGCCTCTACTTTGCACTTTGCATGCCCGGGTTTGTCTTTGGAGCAGGGTATATGGCCTACACCTATTACCAGGGAAGAAAGTCAAAAGACAACATCAACCACGATGCGCATTTGTATGGAGCGTTGTATGGGCTGCTATTTTGTGGGGTCGTTTATCCTGCTTCCCTCCTGCTGTTTTATGACCAAGTGAAGTATTGGGTGGGGACGCTTTTTTAATAAGCCTGAGATGCAAAAAAGAAATACAAGATGGAATCAGGATGTTCAGGATTATAGGGCGCAAAACCAAAGCATCAAAATTGTACCTTGAAGTTTTATGTCGATGAACGAAGATACCGAACGCAATAAGCAACTCTTTCTATTCGGCTTGATCCTGAGCATGATCTGCTGGGGTTTCAGCTGGACTGCCGGAAAGATCATGAGTGAATATGGTGACCCCTTCACCAATTCATTTTTTCGTTTTGCTGTTACATTCGTCTCCCTGTTCTTTATTATGCTGTTCATCAAAACACCTTTTACATTAAACCGCGGTGGAATGTTTGATCTGATCGTATCATCCATACTCTTATCTTCCTATACTTTTCTTTTTTTTAAGGGGTTAACAACGGGAAAAGCCGGAGCGGGTGGTGTCCTCGTAACTGTGTTAAATCCCATTGTATCTTATGGACTCATGCTGATCATGACCAGGCGAAAACCCACGCGCTATGAAAGCATCGGATTGCTGCTGGGGTTAATAGCAGGTATTATTCTTTTAAAACTTGTTACAGACGCCAACAAGATTTTCAGTGCCGGCAACATTTATTTTCTGTTAGCAGCCTTCAGTTGGGCGATCCTAAGCATCTTCACTTCGCGTGCCGCACGCTATGGGTCTCCGGTCACTTTCAGTTTCTACTTATATGGTATCAGTACCGTACTGATGTTTATGGTTGCGGGATGGGAAGGCACACAAGCTACGTTCGCGAGAGCCGATGCTGTTTTTTGGAGTAATCTGTTTTTCAGTGCCACGATCACCACATCGCTTGCCACTACCTTATACTTTGTTGCCACGTCACGTCTGGGTGCAAGCAAAGCCAGTAGCTTCATCTTTCTCGTTCCTTTTTCTGCTGCTTTAGGTTCATGGATCTTTCTTAATGAAATTCCTCAACTGCATACGATTACGGGCGGTCTGTTGGGAATTGGTGCAGTTTATGTTCTGAATAGAAAAGAGCGATAGAAAATTTCTTTCAAGCCTTTGTAACAATCTTTTTTTAGTTTTCACTTGAACTAATCCACTGCGAAAAGCATTTGACACCTTGTACAGCAGATAAACTGCTCACCTTAAATTATTACCAACAAAATATAACGCAACAAAAAATGTATAGCAAACTATTTACTCCCTACACACTTGGATCAACTACTTTAAAAAACAGAATAGTGATGGCACCGATGACCCGAAGCCGTGCTATTGGCAATGTTCCCAACAGCATCATGGCCGAATTCTATGCCCAACGAGCTGCGGCAGGGTTGCTGATTACTGAAGGCACTTCCCCATCGCCAAACGGATTGGGCTATGCACGTATTCCTGGAATTTTTAATACCGAACAAATCGATGGTTGGAAACTTGTAACCAATGCCGTTCATGAAAAAGGAGGTAAAATCTTTATTCAATTCATGCATACCGGGCGGGTTGGTCATGAGCTGAATTTGCCGACAGGTGCAAAAATTGTGGCTCCATCAGCAATAAAAGCAGCAGGCCAAATGTGGACCGACCGTGAAGGCATGAAAGACCACCCTGTTCCTCATGCGTTTAGTGCCAGCGAACTGCTGGCCACTAAGGCCGAATATGTGCGAGCAGCGAAAAATGCAATCGATGCAGGCTTTGATGGCGTTGAATTGCATGGGGCCAATGGCTATTTATTGGAACAATTTATATCTCCCAATTCAAATCAACGCAACGATAATTACGGTGGTAGTATTCAAAACAGAACTCGCTTTGTGATTGAAGTTGCCCAAGAAATTAGTGATGCCATTGGCAAAGACAAAACTGCCATTCGGCTTTCGCCCTACGGCGTGTTTAACGACATGCCCTTATATACGGAAAGGGATGCTACCTACACCTACCTTGCCGAACAGCTTAATCGTGTGGGCATTGCCTACATCCATTTGGTAGATCATAGTTCACAAGGTGCTCCTGAAGTTCCGGTAACTATTAAACGAGCTATCCGCTCAGCTTTTAAAAACACATTGATCCTCTCCGGTGGATACGATGCCGACAGAGCTGAGGCTGACTTGGAATCCGGTGCTGCCGACTTAATTGCTTTTGGCAAACCCTTTATCAGCAACCCTGACTTCGTCGCACGGGTAAAGAACAATCATCCTTTAAGCAATAAATGGGATGCTTCAACCTTCTATACGCCTGGCGAAAAAGGGTATACCGATTATCCCGCGTTTGCTTAAGCAACGAAGATCAGTAATGAAAGCAGCCGTTATACGGCTGCTTTTTTTGTTTACGCTATTCAAAAAATACATTTAAAATATTCGTTGGTGAAGAATACAGACGAAAAGACGTACCGACTTCTGCAAAGGAATTTAGTTTTTACAGCAGAAAGTAGGTAAATTCGTTTCATGCGCACCTCACTCAAAACGAATGAACACCTCATTTTAGAAACACGGCATCACTGGCTTACGCTGGCAATTCCGTTTCTTTTTACCGTTGCTCTCGAAATCCTGCTGCTGATCTACATTCCAACGTATTGGTATTTAGATTTTGTATTGCTATTCTACTTTTTGCTTAAGGTTTACCAAAGACGATACAACCTGTGGGCTGTCACCAACCTGCGCATTATTGATGAAGAAGGAATATTCTCCAAATACTCAAAAGAGAGCCCGCTGGACAAGATCAACAACGTCTCCTTTCGTCAGTCGTTGATGGGTTCCATTTTCGGGTATGGTGATATTGAAATTCAGACAGCGGCCGAGGCCGGAGCCACCCTTTATCGTTTTGTGCAAAGGCCTGATAAACTTCGCGATGCAATCACCACGGCACAAGAGGAATATGCTATCAACCGGAGCAAACCTGGCATCCAACATGATAAGGTAGGATTTGCTGCCGAACTGGAAAAGCTTTTCGAGCTTAAACAAAAAGGGGTATTGAGTGAGGAGGAGTATCAAAAGAGGAAGTCAAAGATGTTTGAGTGAACGATTATTTCTTCGCGGCGATTCTAGGGACTAACAATGACCAGGGTTAATTTTTTCCCGCTGAGATCGCAAAGAAAAATACAGCGCTGAGTTACGCAAAGAAATTGTGCGCCTTATTTCTCCGACAATGTTTTTTCTATATAAGCATCAATTTGCTTTTCGAGTAAGGTCAGGGGAACCGAACCATTTTGAAGAATGGCCTGATGAAACGCGCCGATGTCAAATTTCTTACCTAACGCCTCCTCCGACTTTTTTCGCAAACTCTTAATTTTTAGCTCGCCGATTTTATAACTCAGGGCTTGCCCCGGCCACCCGATATACCGATCGATTTCAGTGGTGACTTCATGAATGGATAAGGCGGTATTCTCCGCTAAGAATTTCAATGCTTCGTCACGGGTCCATCCTTTATCATGAAGGCCGGTGTCCACCACCAGCCGGCACGCCCTCCACATCTCATACGTGTATCTTCCAAACCGCTCATACGCGGTGGTGTACATGCCCATTTCCTCGCCAAGGTATTCGCAATAAAGTCCCCAGCCTTCGCCGAAGGCGCTGATATAATACCTACGGCGAAAGTTGGGGAGCCCTTTTATCTCAGCTGCTATCGCTCCCTGCAGATGATGCCCTGGCACCGCCTCATGCAGCGTCAGCGCCGGCATTGTATAAAGTGTTCGGCTGGGCAGGTCGTAGGTATTCACCCAATAAATCCCGGCTCTCTTCGCCTCCCACGATCCTCCCACATAACGGCCTGCCGTATAGGTTGGCGCAATACTCGCCGGCACCGGCTCTACGGTGAACGGCAAGTTATACAGTGTATTAAAAAATTTGGGAAGCTGACCTTCCGCTTTCTTGCTTAACCACGAGGCATAATTCAACAGCTCCTGTGGCGTCTTCGCATAGAATTGCGGGTCCGTTCGCAGGAATTTCAGGAAGCCGGCATAAGAGCCCTTGAAGTTGACTTCCTTCATGCTGGCTTCCATGGCCTTGTGAATACGCGCTACTTCGGCCAGGCCGAGACGGTGAATGGAATCGGGCGAAAGCGGCAGTGTGGTGTAATGCCTCACCCTGTTTTCATAATATTCTTTTCCTCCCGGCACCCACTTGATACCCGGGTTTTCTTTGGCGGCGGCCATGTACTCATTTGCAAAGAAGGAGTACACAGCCTGATAGGTAGCCAGCAGGTGACCTATTACGTTTTCACTCTTTAGCCGGATCGCTGTCTGATCTGCCTCGGTGATCGTCTTAGGCATGTTGGCAACAGGCTCATAAAAAGAAGACTGTTGAATATCCTTTACCACCCACGGCTTCAGCAGTTCCAGCGTATTATTAACGATGATCTTTGGCGCCACAATTCCTTCCTTCATACCCTGTTTCATCAACCCCAGATTTTCCTGCAGCAGCAGGTCGTACCGGGGAAGCCAGGCGAGGTAATCCTGATAATTTTTGGCGCTGTGAAATGGCAAGCCCGAAAGTGAATACGACACTTGATTATAAAATCCGCCTTCGGCATCAAAGGGGATAAAGATCATTTTGTAGGTAACTTTATCAATCTGATCCTTTAAGCTGATGAGCATCACCGCCCTGCTGATTTTCTCCTGCATCGATAAAGACGTCTCGTCAATTGCGGCAAGGGCCACCTGGTATTTTTTCAGGCTGTCGGCCATTATTTTCTGGCTCTCGTACGAAACGGATGACCACGGCCCCAGCGGATGTTCACCCCGGTACAAGCTATCTTCCGGTGCGGCGTTCAATTTTTCGATGGCGTTGAAAAGCCGGCTGAGCCGTTCATCTTGTTTTCCCGAGTCACCTTCCAACGTACGATGACCGGAGGAAAGGAGTAACAAGAGGCAGAGGGGTAAAGCATTTTTCATGATCGAGTCGTCTTACGGTAATTTTGCCTGTGAAAATAGTTACTCTTTAAGGCACATGCAAGGCGATAGCCATCGACACGAAGCAACCGCACATGATAAGCGCGTCAGGTTTTCGGGGAAAATCAAGAATGATACGATGGAAGTTGAACTGGTGAAAGTGAAGTAAATATTTTTTTGAGGCTGTGCCTTCAAATATTGTCATACAGGCCTGGATGCGTGCAAGCACGTCTGTGCTCCAATCCCCGGACAAAGATGGATCTCAAATTATTTCTTTCATTCAACGGGGTGCCTGCATAAATTTCGGCAGACAGGCCGGAACTCGCTCTTTCTATCATACGCCCGTCTGGCATGATGGTAATTATTAAGATTCTCCCGATCAAAGTTGGTAACACCAATCTAGGCAAGAGTGTGTTGCTCGCACGGGACAATAAGGCATCGGTAACCTAGGGGTTGGTTTCCTGTAAAGGAAATTCTTCGAAGATTTTCTGTGCTGCTTTTTTTATCTGGCTCTCAATTTGATCCGGCTTTTTCTGATTCTTGAAATTGACCACCCAGCCCCTCCATACCAGAAAGTCGGTTTTAGGATCCACTAAATCGATAATGAGTGTCCCTTCGCGATATTCATACCAGTGTATGCTTCTGTCTAACCAATAGGAATCATACTCATAACCAAATGGATCCGGCGTAACGTACCAGTTTTCCAATACAATGTGATAATGCATTCTTAAGTCGGGTAGTAGTTCGGAAAATTGATACCCTTTCCTATTTAACTGCAGAGCAACTTCCCTCCTAATGACATTATCAGTTAGCTTGTTATAAAGTGGATTATTTTTTATCTCCAATTTCTCATGGTCAGGCCACCCAAATGTTTTGTATTTTTTAATAGAAATAGTGTGATCAAAATCAGAAGAGATTTTCAAGCTGCAGTCCATAAGGCAGAAAACAAGCAACGGATAGAAAACTAAATTCAGTTTCACGGCTGATGGGTTTCGAAATAGATTGCATGCAAAGTAAATTGCCCTCCTCACTGACCCCTTATACAAGTCTTTTGATAGGTTATATATTTCGCGCATTTTTTCTTTCGCAACGTCACTCAGGACTGTATGCACAGGTAAGAATCGAAACCGTCAGACCGAAACGGTGACTGCGAGGGAAAGAGAAACCTCTCTTGGTACAGAGACGTCATTGCGAGTACCCGTGTAGAAATGCGCGTTTGGTCCAATCTTTTACGGGTGACTTCGCGGGAAAAAAATTGAACTCCTTCTGAACGAACAGTGTTGGATATAAAATTAACTAATGAAAAGAAATCTTAAAGCCATTCCAGTATCCTTTCTCGATCTTGCCAACCTTGTACAAGGTGATCAATCGGCCGGAGACGCTTTCAAACGGAGTCTTACGTTTGCCCAGCACACGGAGAAGTTCGGGTATAATCGTTACTGGTTTGCCGAGCATCATAACATGGAAAGCATTGCGTCGGCTGCCACTGCGCTTCTCATCGGTCATATTGCTCAGGGCACTTCAACGATCCGGGTGGGTTCCGGTGGCGTCATGTTGCCCAACCATGCTCCCCTTATTATTGCCGAACAATTTGGTACACTTGAATCCTTGTATCCGGGTCGCATCGACCTGGGATTAGGGAGGGCTCCCGGAACGGATCAGGCAACAGCCTATGCGTTGCGAAGAAATTTACATAGTGATGTCGACGCGTTTCCCAACGATGTCGTTGAACTTCTACAGTATCTCGGGCCTGCAGACCAACAAGGAAAGGTCAGGGCTATCCCGGGTGTAGGAACTAATGTACCGGTATGGCTGTTGGGCTCAAGTACATTCAGTGCGCAACTTGCCGCCAAGCTCGGACTGCCCTTTGCGTTCGCGGCTCACTTTGCTCCTGCCCAATTATTCCCGGCGCTTCAGCTCTATCATTCCTCGTTCAAGCCCTCTGGTTACCTTAAAGAACCCTATACCATGGCTTGCGTGAATGTCATCGCGGCAGATACGGACGAAATTGCACACTACCTGGCCACATCCGCTTACCAGTTAGTGCTTGGGTTAATCCGCAATAACAGAAAGCCGCTCGCACCTCCCACTGCCCACATGGATACGCTATGGAGCGCCGAGGAACGTGCCGCCGTAAACCAGATGTTCTACTACTCCTTTGTTGGAAGCACTGATACGCTGGCAGCGGAATTAACATCATTTGTTGAGAATACCGGCGTGAACGAGATCATGATCACCACGCATGTGTTCGATGTCAATGCAAAGCTTCGCTCGCTCGAACTTACTGGCTCTCTGTTCAAGACCAATAATGTAGAATCATTGGTGAAGGGCAAGAGCCGTTAACTCTTGCTAATTTTTATTCTTTGGATCGATACAAATCAATTTCAAATAAACAGCAATTGGGCTCGTCCTGATAGTGACGAGGAAGCGTTGCCGTGTCTTTCAATTTAAACATACCTAAAAAATCAAACCCTGCTGACGTGTAATGTTGAATCAGTTTTGTATTGTTCCCTAAC
>Ga0206942_1166_pt1 | contig 19001 bp, 18 predicted proteins | sample Alteio_BWOrgHeat_6_FD_153253 | JGI IMG/M metagenome (GOLD analysis project Ga0206942, IMG submission 153253) | Enriched cells from forest soil in Barre Woods Harvard Forest LTER site, Petersham, Massachusetts, United States -... | ecosystem: Environmental > Terrestrial > Soil > Temperate forest > O... | reverse complement strand
GAATATCCAAATTTCTTCCTGGTCACCGTATATACCCCCAATGCCGGCGAGGGTCTGAAACGACTTGATTACCGGCAAACGTGGGACACCGCGTTTCGCGAATACCTGCAATGGTTAGGGCGCAGAAAACCGGTCATTGCCTGCGGTGACTTCAATGTGGCACATCAGGCAATCGATATTGCCCGGCCAAAAGAGAATTACAATAAAAGTGCAGGTTACACGCAACAGGAGATCGACGGCTTCAGCAGTCTTTTGAATGCTGGCTTTATTGATACCTTCAGGCATTTTTATCCCACGGAAGTGAAATACACCTATTGGAATTTTGTTATTAGCGGCCGGGAAAAAAATATCGGTTGGCGCATTGACCATTTTCTGGTAAGCCAAAAATTATTACCAAAGGTGAAGGAAGCAATGATTTATAATGAATATCACGGGTCGGATCATTGTCCGGTGGGTTTGAGGATAGAAGTTAATCGTTAATCGAAACTGAATTTCACTATTGCTTTTTCGTAGTATAATCCTGCACGTTTTTTTTTGCGATTAACATCTTTAGTGATTTACTCCTAGAACCGTTCAACACTTCTGCTGGCGAATCGGTGTATTCGTTACGGAGAAAAATGGAAAAGTTAATTACGGTCATAGACGATATGCCGGTCGTCTCAACAGAAGATTATAAAACGGGAAGGAGAAATGTTAAGGGCTTTCATCCATTGCCGTGATGAGGGCAAAATAATCTCAGATTTTCAACAGCACACACGTCTTCTCAGCTGCATTTTGTTCAGCTTTCTTTTTGGTAAGCCCGAATCCCTGACCATACATTTCTCCACCCAATACCACCAGCGCCAAAAATTCCCGCCCACGACCGCGCTTTGTTTCCGTAATTTCAAACTTGATTTCCTTGGCATTGCGCTGTGCCCATTCAATCACTTTGCTTTTGTGGTTGGATTCAGAATTGACCACCACTTCTAAATCAAAATAGGGTTGGATCAATTTATCGATCACAAATTTCTTACAACGCAAATAGCCTTTGTCTAAATAGATAGCGCCAACCAACGCCTCCAGGGTATTTCCTAAAATTACTTTTTGCAACTGCATGTTCCGTTGGTCGTATTGCACAATGGATCCAATCCCGATCTTTCGCGCCAGGTTGTTGAGCGATTCACGATTCACAATCCGCGAACGAATTTCAGTGAGAAAGCCTTCGTTTTTAAAAGGGTATTTTTTAAAAAGATAATCAGCCACAGCCGCACCTAAAATGGCGTCACCAAGATATTCGAGGCGCTCATTGGATTCGCGAAAGCCATCAATGTCCTTAGCCTTGCTTGTATGCAAAGTGGCCAGCCGATAGATCGCCAGGTTGGAAGGAGTAAACCCTCCAAAGGTCTTAATGGCCGTTACTAACTTCTTGTCCTCTTTACTGTTGGGTTTGGATAAAGTCAGTAAGTTCCACACAAACTTACTCTGCTTTTTTTACGATGATAGAGAAGTTGTGACCTCCAAAACCAAACGTGTTGCTCAACGCAACATTCACTTTGCGGTGCTGGGCTTTATTGAATGTAAGATTGAGTTTTGGGTCGAGCTCCGGATCGTCGGTGAAGTGATTGATGGTAGGTGGAACAATTCCTTCATTGATGGCGAATAGGCACGCAAGGGTTTCAATCGCGCCTGCTGCTCCCAACAAATGCCCGGTCATGCTTTTGGTAGAACTGATATTCAACTTGTAGGCATGCTCGCCAAAAACCCTTTGAATGGCTTTAATCTCTCCAATATCTCCCAAGGGAGTCGATGTTCCATGCGTATTAATATAGTCTACTTCCCCGGGCTTTATCCCTGCTTCTTCCAAGGCATGTTCCATTACTTTGGTAATGCCCGCACCTTCCGGGTGAGGCGCCGTAATGTGATAGGCATCAGCCGTCATACCACCCCCAATGATTTCTCCCAGAATTGTTGCCCCTCGTTTTTTCGCGTGCTCATATTCTTCCAATATCAAAGCACCCGCCCCTTCTCCCAAAACAAAACCATCGCGGTCTTTATCGTAAGGCCGCGATGCAGTTTCTGGTGAATCATTTCTTTCGGACAAGGCTTTGAGGGCATTAAAACCTCCCACACCGGCAATGCAAACGGCTGCCTCTGATCCTCCTGACACAATGATGTCCGATTTTCCTAATTTAATATACGTATAGGCATCATAGATCGCGTTGGTGGAAGACGCGCATGCAGAGACGGTTACAAAGTTGGGGCCACGAAATCCGTATTTAATAGAAATATGGCCTGCACTCAGATCGGGAATCATTTTTGGGATAAAGAAAGGATTGAACCGCGGCGTGCCATCACCGGCAGCGTACGATCTCATCTCTTCCTGAAAAGTAAGCAACCCTCCGATGCCCGATCCCCAGATCACACCAACCCGATCTGGATCCAATTCGGCTAAAGGAAGGTTAGCATTTTTTATTGCTTCGTCCACCACCACCATCGCATACTGTGTGAAAGGGTCCATCTTACGGGCCTCTTTCCGGTCAAGGAAATTTTCAGCCACAAAACCCTTTACTTCACAGGCGAATTTTGTCTTAAATTTGGTGGTATCAAACTTCGTAATAGGTGCCGCACCACTTTTTCCATTTCGCAATCCTTCCCAATAGTCCTGGAGATTATTGCCAATGGCCGTCAGTGCGCCAGCGCCCGTAATTACTACTCGTTTGAAAGTCATGCGGTGGCGATAGAGGGATTTATTTTTTCACGTTCTCTTCCAAATAAGAGATCGCCTGGCCTACGGTAGCGATGTTTTCAGCTTGGTCATCCGGAATAGAAAGATTAAATTCCTTTTCAAACTCCATGATGAGTTCTACGGTGTCAAGGCTATCAGCGCCCAGGTCGTTGGTAAAGCTTGCCTCAGGGGTAACCTCTGATTCTTCAACGCCTAATTTGTCGATGATGATCTGCTTTACTTTTTGTGCAATTTCAGACATGATTATGTGGTTTATAGATTCAAAAAACGATGCAAAGAAAGGGATTTGATGGGAGATTGTCAAACTTTTTGCTTTTGCCCGAACAATCCTGAAATTTGGTAAAAAAGACGATAAAAATGCCCCTTATTTTTTTATCGCATTTATTTTTCAAATCCATTTCATGAAAAAAAAACGTCTTGATATTGAATACACTTTCGACTTTGATTTATATGGGATTATTTCCAACGTTAAAGCGTACAAGTTGGCATGGGAACTAAATAATTTACTGGGAAGCAAGCTCCAAAAAAAAGATGATTATGAAATTCAGCAAAAAAAATAAACGCTCCCGAAATTACCTTCACTACGCCCAGGAGGGTGAAGTGAATATCGTGAAATTATTTAAAAACAAGCCCAACGAAGAAGGCAAAGCGAAAGACCTACTGGTACCTGAACACCCTCATTTTGATTTCATTTTATTGGCGCACGGAGAAGCTTTTGAAGACATCAATCGATTGCAAGAACTCTTGCGTAATATTCCTTCCATTGAATTGGTGGCTTTCATACCTTTAGCCGCCCTAAAAACAAAAGAATACTTTATTTTCTAAACCAATTCTATTCCTGATGGAACGTATCTCTTACAATAAAACTAAAATCGTAGCCACGGTAGGCCCTTCATCCAGTTCTAAAGAAATGCTTCGCGCCCTGCTTAAAGAAGGCGTCGATGTTTTCCGGCTGAATTTCTCTCATGGAACCCACGAAGACCACCTTAAGGTAATCAACAATGTTCGGGAACTTAATGAGGAAATGGGCACCCATGTTGCATTGTTGCAAGATTTGCAAGGCCCGAAAATCCGTGTGAATGATGTCCAACCCGGAGTAGAACTGAAACAAGGTCAGGAATTGATCATCACTACCCGTCAATTGATGGGCAACAGCGAAATTGTAAGTACGTCCTACGAAGGTCTTCCGCACGATGTGAAAGTAGGCGATATGATCTTGATCGATGACGGAAAAATCGAGTTAAAAGTAAAGGAGGTGCGTGACATTGATGTAATTACCCAGGTAATCTATGGTGGACCTCTTAAACCCCGTAAAGGCATCAATCTTCCTTTTTCAAAAGTATCGGCACCTTCCTTGACCGAAAAAGATTTAACTGACCTTGAGTTTGGATTAAAACACAGAGTGAATTGGGTAGCATTGTCATTTGTACGCAAAGCAAAGGACATTGAAGCTTTACGCGAAATCATTAATAAACATCAGGTAGCCACACGAATTGTTGCTAAAATTGAAAAACCTGAAGCACTTGAAAACATTGATGCGATCATTGCTGCCACGGATGCGGTGATGGTGGCTCGGGGAGATTTGGGCGTGGAAGTTTGGATGGAAGAAGTTCCTATGATCCAGAAAATGCTTGTTGAGAAGTGTAACAATGCGGCAAAGCCTGTCATTGTTGCCACGCAAATGATGGAAAGTATGATTGAAAACCCTCGGCCTACGCGCGCGGAAACCAACGATGTCGCGAACGCCGTAATGGACGGTGCCGATGCCTTAATGCTTTCCGCGGAAACCGCGTCCGGCAAATATCCCATCGAAGTAATCCGTAGTATGGTTCGCACCATTGGCTCTGTTGAAAAACAAGGCGATATCTTTTACAAGTTCCACGATCCGGACCCTAACTCGCCGAATTTCTTTAACGACAGCTTGATTCTTACCGCTTGCAAACTGGCGAAAGATGTCAATGCCAAAGCCATTGTAGGAATGACCTTGCTGGGTTATAGTGCTTACAAAGCTTCTTCGCACCGGCCCAATGCCAACATCTTTGCTTTTACCAGCAAAAAAGAAATCCTCAACACGATGAATTTGGTTTGGGCAACACGCGCCTATCATTACGACAAGGCTGCAAGCACCGATGAAACCATCGCTGATGTGGAAGCCGTTCTTAAACGCGATGGTCACGTAAAGTCAGGTGATATTTTCATTGTGCTCGCCAGTATGCCAATCAATGAACGCGGAAGAACCAATACCATTAAAGTGAACGTGGTGAAGTAACGTTAAAAATTGTCAGTTAATGGTATGTCAGTTACCTTTTTGCTGATAACGATTAACCATTAACTAATAACGGTTTCACCAGAATCACTTCTTCTTTTTCCACCACCACCATTCCGGCCGGATCGCCTTTCCGCTTGCGAACATATTTTTTTGATGTGAACGCAACCGGGCAAAATGATTCGCTCTTTCTTTTGGAATTATAAGCGGCCAGGCCTGCTGCATATTCAATCACTTCTTTCGGAAACTTTTTGCCGGATTGATACTTGATGAGCACATGCGATCCCGCTACGTCTTTGGCATGAAGCCACAAATCCTCTTTATACGAATATTTTAAGGTGAGCTTATCATTAGCTTCCGCATTTCGCCCTACCAAAATTTTAAAGCCCTTGAATTCAAACTCGTGATAAGGCAAATTTTCAAATTGGAGTTGATCTTTTTTTATTAAACCCAAATCGACGGATGCCTTTCGAAGCGTTTTCAAATCCACAACTTCTTCTATCCTTTCGAACACTTCTTGTAAGTGGGCGATTTCGTTTTCCTTTTGCGTCAAGGCCTCCTTTAATTTATTGATTTCGATGTGCTGGTTCTTGGCCTTCCGATAAAAGACCTCTGCGTTTTGTTGTGGGTTCAGTTCTTTCTTCAATTTTATCGTAACGTCACTTTGATCATAAAAATCAGGCACAACAATTTTATCCTGGCCCAATTTAATTTTGTGCATGTTGGCCATAATCAGATCAGCCCAACGTTGACAATGGTGATCGTTGACTAATTCAGTCAGTTTGATTGAATTTTTTTTAAAATAATTTTTACTGCCCTTTACCTTGACCAAGAGTTGATTTAGTATGGAGCTTTTCTCCTGATAAAAGACATGATCATGAATAAATCGATCTGAAAAAGAATTAAGTGCCTCAATCGGATCCGTAAATTCCCGAATAATTTTTTCAAAGGGCAACAGGCTAAAAACCAACTGACCTTTTCTTTCCATTAAATAATAAATTGGGTTTTCTAAGAGCGACCACGTTTTTTTAAATAACCTCCATTGATCCTCAATGCCCAGGGCAGCAAAATCTTGCTTCTCCAAATAATCAAAAACAATTTTACCCAACGTGTAATAAGCTGCCGGGAGTTGACCAATGTTCTTTTCAAAATTTCCTTGGCCAAAATCGATCGTCCGATCAAGTTTCTCCGGCGTTATCTCAAAGTCGCTTTGAAGGTGATTGCGAAAAATCTCCGCGACTTTCCCCTCCTTTAAAAATAGTACATTCGAAAAGTTGCCGTGCATTTTAAAAAGAATTGAACAACGATCCTCCAGTTCGATGGAAAAACTCCTTTCGTTTTCAAATTGCCTTACTGTCATTATTCTTTTTAAGACTGACTCCTTAAACAGATCAATACTGTTTTTTCGAGCCCGATGAAAATTCTCGGGAAAGGAAAGGCAGCAAAACCCGGAAGATAAATTAGCCTTGATGAAAAAAGATTTCCTGGAATTGTTCAGCTCAATGACTAGCTCATCTTTATTCTGACTAAAACAGGAGACAACGGTAAAGCCAGCAATCCTTTCCATGAGTCTTGCACTCAACTGCCGAAGGAAATAATAATTGTTGTGCACAACTACAGTGTTAGGCTCAGGCCATCGTGTGCCAGAAAGACCGAATCGGGCAATTCCTTACTCACAGATCGATGCAACCCCATTTTATGACTGATGTGCGTAAAATAAGTTTGTTCGGCTTTGATCTTCCTGGCCTGAATGAGGGCTCCCTCCAAGTTAAAATGAGAGACATGATCCTCCTTTTGCAATGCATTCAGAACCAGGATTTTTGTTCCTTTTAATTTTTCAAAAGTTGCGTCAGGAATAAAGTTGGCATCCGTGATATAACTAAAATCTCCCATCCGAAAGCCGAGCACGGGCATATGCAAATGAAGAACCGGCAACGGTATTATTTTTATTATTCCTCTAAATTCAAAATCCGTTTCGCTTATTTCGTTCAGGCGTAAGACCGGAGTGCCTGGATATTTTTGCTCTTCAAAAGCATAGTAAAATTCTTTTTTCACTTGCTCCAGCGTTTTCTTCGTTCCATAGACTGGCATTCCTTCTTTCTGCAAAAAATTGAAAGCGCGTACATCATCCAGGCCGGCAATATGGTCCTTGTGTGAATGAGTAAGAAGTATACCGTCTAACCTGGAAATTCGCTCCCGGAGCATTTGCTGACGAAAATCCGGACCCGCATCGATCACCAGGTTAGTTTCGTCAATTTCAAGATGAACGGAAACCCTTAACCTTTTGTCGCGGTAATCAAGGGAATTGCACACCTCGCAAGAGCACCCAATCACGGGTACACCTTGGGATGTGCCGGTGCCAAGGAACTTTACTTTCAAGAATTTACCGTTTATGAAAACGAAAACGTGTCCATGTTTGAATGCTAAATGTTCACCTCTGCTTTGGTCAGCTCTTCATAAAGTTTTTGGTTTTTTTCACTGAATCGAATGGTCTCCAGCGGAACAATTTTTAAAATATCCAGAAGGGCATTGATCTTGCCTTCCATGGTGAAGAACTTATTGATAATCATTATTTTCTGCTCGCGCAGAAGGCAATATCCTGCCTTGAAGTTTCCTTTCTCATAACGCAGAATATAGTCCGATTCCGCAATCAGGTCTTCCAACTTGGCCAGGAATTGATTCGTGTATTTTATCATTTCATCGTGATTGGCTTGCAATTTACAGATGTATCGCAGTGATTCAAAATCACAAATTCAAGGTTTGCGATTGGAGGCGTGCTCAATTATTTTGAATATTGAGCTTTAAATTTTGAATTCTATCGTGAAAAAACTCATTGTAATCGTCGGGCCGACAGCTGTGGGCAAAACCTCTGCCGCAGTTTCCGTGGCAGAACAACTGGCAACGGAAATTATTTCGGCTGATTCACGACAAGTTTTCAGCGAGCTCAATATCGGCACTGCAAAACCATCTTCTGAAGAGTTGAAAAAAATTGCACATCATTTTATCGGTAGCAAGTCTATTCATGAAAGCTACGATGCCGGTCAATACGGACGCGATGCAATGGCGTTGATTGGCAAATTATTTAAAAGGTATGATTGGCTGGTCATGGTGGGCGGATCTGGCCTTTATATCAAGGCGGTACTCGAGGGGTTTGATGAGGTGCCGGCCGTGCCCAAAGGATGGAGAGAAAAAATAGTTGAAGAGTACCAGGTGAAGGGGTTGACGTGGCTGCAAGAAGAAGTAATGCATGCCGATCCGGTCTATTTTTCAAACGTTGATCAGAAAAACCCTCAACGGCTTATCCGCGCCCTGGAACTTTTTCGATCGACAGGCAAACCTATGCGAGCCTTTCGCACCATTAAAAAAGTGAATCCTCCTTTTGACGTACTAAAAATCGGGCTGACCATTCCGCGCGAAAAGCTCTATCAACGTATCGACTCGCGGATGGAAAAGATGGTTGCTTCCGGTTTATTTGAGGAAGCAAAGCAATTTTATTCTTTCAAAAACCTCAACGCCCTTCAAACGGTAGGCTACCGTGAAATCTTCGATTACTTAGATGGGCTTTACCATTATGATGAAGCGGTCCGGTTGCTCAAAAGAAATTCCAGAAGATACGCCAAGCGGCAATTGACCTGGTTTCAAAAGGACAAAGAAATCCGATGGTTTGAGAATGAATCACAGATTATTGAATGGTTAACAAAACAGTCAATTTAATTGTTGGTCAGCTAAATTCTCTTGAATTGACGTAAGTTTGAGTCATGGACAGTTTCTTCCGAAGAATAATCCGATACTTCTTTAGCGGCACAATATTCATTGTGCCTTTGGTGGCTACCGTTTATTTTATTTACATATCCTTTATCTGGCTGGATAGCCGTCTGAATCTTCCTTACCCGGGGCTTGGGTTTGCCATCATCCTGACGGCCATTACCATCTTCGGGTATTTCTCATCGATTTTTGCTTTTAGAAGATTGGGCGATTGGTTTGATCATCTGGTCAACCGTATCCCTCTGGTCAAATTGGTGTATTCTTCTATCAAAGATTTGCTGGCCGCCTTTGTAGGCGACAAGAAAAAATTTGATCGACCGGTCCTCGTCACCATTAACAAAGAAAACCACTTACATCGCATCGGATTCATCACCCAACCTGATCTCTCGGAGTTGGGGTTAAAAGACATGGTGGTAGTTTATTTTCCGCAGTCCTACGCTGTTGCCGGCGATCACTTTGTCGTGCCTAAGGAAAATGTAAAACCGCTCAACATTCCCGGTCCGGTTGCCATGAAGTTTATCGTTTCCGGTGGGGTCTCAGGATTTAGGGAGGAGTGATCTCAAAATCAATCAGGGCACTAAATGGTTTTAATCCTTGCTGTTAATGCAAATCCTTTTTGAGCCCTTGAAAAATTAATTTGCTCTTGCGCTAAGATCGTTTTGTCTTATCCGATTAAATTCCATAATAATCAGCAATGCGGATTTCATTTCATTGGGGTCAAGCCTTTCCTTATGCATGTAGGCTCGAATCTCAAGTGGGCGCTCTTCCAGGAGTCTTGGAAAAACCCGATTCCTGAAATGCATCATCGGCTCTAGTGTACCGTTCATGCAGGTAAAATAATCGTAAGAATCGATTTCATCCGGATGGGTTTTATCGGCATATCGTTTCAATTCCCGCAATACTGAAACTTCCCCATTAACAACTACCTCATAAAACTCAAAGCCCCATTTGCTTCCTTTAAGGCTGACAAACTTGCGATTAATATTTGCGTCAGGGTCGTAATAACGGAAAAGTTGGACTTTGCCTGACGTCAAAACAATTTTGTCTTCATCAGTCTTAAGGAAAATAAGATTAAATCCTTTCGGGTGATGAATCAATCCGTTGATTACCCTACCACCGTGTAAAACCACTACTCCTTCTCGCCATTCAAGGGGCTGAGCCATTGCAGGATAAAAAATGACGAGAATTTGAAAGGAAATTAATAGCCTTATCACCCTAATGTTAAATTTTGTTAATATAAAATTAACATTAAAGTAACATTAAAACCTATCTTTTTTGTCAATATTTTTTCTCAAATGCTGGCATTAAGTGAAGTAAATTAACACCTCGAAGAAACACTAACCGTTATAATTTATTGGTAATGACTTTCACGCATCCCATCGTCAGGCAAGCTTGTATGGAAGATTGCAAGCTGATCTATGGTTTTGTTTGCGAACTTGAGGAATGGGATTTCGACTATTCAATTTTCGAAAACCTCTACAGGCGCAACCTAAACAACCCGGAAAATATTTATCTGGTCGCTGAGGTAAATGGATTTCTTTCAGGCTATATCAGCTGCCATGGCCAGTTTTTGCTTCATCATGGTGGGCGAGTCTTTGAAATCCAGGAATTGTATGTTGCTCCTGAATTTAGAAGCAATGGGATCGGTCAGCTGCTGGTACAGAACCTGGAATCGGCACTGAGCCTGTTCGACTATCGATCGCTTGAGGTTACTGCCCATAAAAAAAGAGAGAAAACCCATGACTTCTATTTGAAGATGGGATTTCACTTCACACATTTGAAATTCACGAAAGATAAAATTTAAGAACGGGGTTCATTTCTTTATTGCCGTTGAAATTATCTCCCCCGGCGCATGTTCATTGGTGTAGTTCAGTGTTAGATAAGCGGCCAGTGTTTTTGCCACTTGATTTTGATAAAGCTGAGTGTTGGTCTTGACTTCACCCAATGGCTCTGTATCCGGCCCTAAAAAGGCAAACCAAATCTGATCGCATTCCGGCATTTTGCTACCATGATCGCGCCAGTCAGAGTCTGCTTTATTTCCACGGCCATGATCGCAAGTAATAATTAAGGTAGTCTTACCTTTATATTTCTCAGAGGCTTGAAGCCAAGTCCATAACTGGCGAATAAACCCATCGGTATAATGGGCGGATTCTAAATACCAATCGTATTTTCCTTCGTGGGCAAAATCATCGGTCTCATCAAATGAAAAGTAGAGCACGCGAGGACTATTCTTTTTTAAATATTCGAAGCCGTAATGAAAGGTAAACCCATCCAATCGGGTTTCTCCCAGCGGGTCAGGCACTTCGTGTATTAGTTCGTTGAGAAATTCTTCAGTCAGGCTGAGATCGCCTTTGGCCTCTACGATTCCCGAATTAACCGGAATTCCATTTCTCCTGGAATTAATGATGTAAGGAAACACATCCCACGAACTGAATGCGGCTACTTTGCCTTCAAAGCCCTTTTGTTGATTGATGAATTCCAGCACATTTTTGTTCGGATTATCGAACTTATCATTCGAAGTAATATGGACATTATCGGCTGATCCGGTCAGGATTTCGTTGTACCCTGGATAAGAAAACCATTGGTTGTTGGTTACATTTACTTTATTTCCTAAGGTACGATTACCATAAAGCTGCCCTTGCTGTTTGATGGCACTCCAGAAAAAGGGCATTAAAAGTTCTCTTCTCTTTTCTGCACTTTCGGTCCAGAATTTTTTTGTCAGCTGCGCTGAATCACTAACAAACTTTTTGGTGATCAATCTTTTCTCAGCACCAGAAAAAATTTCCTGCCAACGCATACCATCCAGCGTGATCAGAATTACATTTTCGGTTTTCAATTTTTGAGCCTGCGCAAAGCCAATAAAACTTTGTACGAGCAGAAAAAGATAAATTTTATTTTTCATAGTTGTTAAAAGTGCCTAATGCACAGCAAAGTTTGCCATAGTTAATAAAGAAATTTGGATAGAAGTAATTTCCTTTTACCGGCATCCAATCCAATTTCTCTTTCCAGAAAAAGATCCATCGAGCCAAACCGCTTTTTAATGGCATCAAAGGCAGCATATAAATACCGGGGATCTGCAGCCATCATGTTTTTTGCGGAACCTTCGGGTAAGCCTTGTGCGGTCATCATTTTTATCGTTTGCTCGTTTAATTCCTTGCGATATTCATTGGTGAGTTCATAATCTCCAAGGATTGTTTCTTGATCTACCCCTAATGCAAATAAAATCAATGCCGCACCAACACCCGTTCGGTCTTTACCGGCTGTACAATGAAACATCAATGCTTGATCGGTTTCCAATTCAAGCAATTGATCAAACATCGGCTTATACTTCGCTTTCAAATGATCGGTTCGTGTGTAAAAGCTTCGCATCATGGAGTCAGCACGCTCGGGAGAAGTCATGTATTTCATAAAACTTCCCGGAGCGCCTACGTTTTCGCTTCCTGCTGACAATAAAATTCTTTCTGAGCCCGGAATGGTCTTATCCGGTGCTGCCTCTACTTCCTTTTCCCCGCGCAAGTCGCAAACTATCTTAATATTGAGTTGAGCTATTACTTCCATATCGGCATCCGTTAATTTACTCACATCCGCTGAACGATATATCTTTCCCCACTTCACTTGCTTCCCGCCGGTCGTTTTGTAACCACCCAGGTCACGAAAATTAATTGCACCTTGAAGTTTAATTCCACGAGGGGCAGAAAAATACTTTTCTTTCTTATCCTCTAATCGTAAAATAGGATGTGCAGAGGCCAGTGAAACGATCTCTGAAGATGATTTTAGCTTTACGGGTTGTGCTTTGCTCCATGAATCAGGTTTGCTGCTCCATACCAATTTATACTTGGGTGATGAAGGCGTAACAACAATTGCAAAATCATTGCCTTTGCTTTGTTCCACAGTTAAGGGCTGACTCAACGAAGCTGATACACCCGTTACCAGGAGAAGGAAAATGATGCCCATCTTTTTCACCTGAATCATACGTTTTGGTTTTGGTTTTTAAGAATTATTTTTTTGCATCCTTCGTATTTGGTTTTTCATACGCGACCTTTCCCCCAACGATGGTTTGAAGAACTTCAATGTCTTTCAATTTAAAAATATCAGCCTTGGTTGGATCTTGCGAAAGCACCACAAAGTCAGCCAGTTTTCCTTCTTCAATGGTTCCTTTTATCTTCTCCTCAAAAGAAGCATAAGCCCCGCCATAGGTCCACAATCGAATGGCATCCTCTGCCGAGATACGTTGGTTTAGGCCTATCTCAATACCCTCTGCACTGGTGCGTGTCGCCAGGCTTTGAATTCTCAGCATCGGATCGGCAGCGCTGATCGGCGAATCCGAATGCTGCGCAACGGCAATTCCCATATCTATACCCGAGCGATTAGGCTCCATCATCGGCCAACGCCTGGATCCATACGCGATCATCTTATCGCCATGCTCATAGATGTAGGAATGGAATACTGCGATCACGCTATCATCTTTAAGTCGCTGAAGAATTGACTGATTGGTGATGCTACAATGCTCTACGCGGTGTCTCTTGTTTTTTGGTTGACGAGGTTGTTGAATCTTCTCATAAGCGCTCAACACCATTTCGATCTCTCGATCGCCATTGGAATGACAAGCAATTTGAAGTCCGTTGTCTTGAATCTTTTGAAATAAACTGTCCAACTGTTTCTGATTTCGCTTCGGTGGAATACCGTAGTAATCTTTCTTTCCCGTTTCATTTACAATATCATAGGGTTCGTTCAGCCAACACGTGCGGCCGCTCAGGGAATTGCCATGGAATGTTTTAATGCCACTGATGCGCAGGTGTTCATTGCCATATCCTTGCCTCACTCTCTTTTCAATGACCTGATCCAAAATACTCTCCGACATCAGTAGATTGATTCGAAGCAACAAACCATTCGCCTGCAACTTCTCATACGTTTTCATTCTTGGGAATGAAGAGCCCGCTTCCGTAATACTGGTGATTCCCTTGGCGAGGTAATTTTCAAAGCATTTTTGATAGGCCGCCTCTTCTTCGTGTTCCGTCGGTGGTTGTGGTCGCGGCATTTTATCCGACCTTAACAAGCCGGCAGCCGATTCGCGACAGACGCCATTGGGAGTTCCATCCGACTCGCGGTCAAAAGCACCTCCTGCGGGATTTGTCGTATTTTTTGTAATGCCTGCCAATTGAAGTGCAAGAGAATTAGCGGCTGTGATGTGCCCGCTGGAGTGACGAATAATGATGGGATGCTCTGTGGATGCTTTGTCAAGTTGCTGTCGCGTAGGGTGTCCCCCCAGCTTGGTGTCTTGATAACCAAACCCATGAATGGGCAGACCCTTGGGTGTGACACGCGCTTTCTTTTTAAGAAGAGCAATCAGCTCATCCATGTTTTTCACGGATGATGGACTTAAATCAATGTTCGTGTGAACTGATTCGAACGGATAGATCGGCATAGGATGCAAGTGGGCATCATTGAAACCGGGCACAATCGTTTTGCCGCCAACATCAATGATCTTGGTTTTCGGTCCTTTCAGCAGAAGCACTTGCTCATCGGCCCCAACCCGGATAATTTTGCCATCTGCGACAGCCACTGCTTCAGCTCGCTCACCTTGGGCTGTAACGGTAATAATATTTGCATTGGTAAAAATCAAGTCTGCTTTCTGGGCGAAAGAGCTTTTCGAAAGAACTAATACGACAAGGCACATTCCAAAGCATTGTCGAAGGGTAAGCAACGGAACAAAAAGTCTTGATAACGTATACTTCATTTTTTTAATCTTAATGCATCCATCATTTTGTAAAAGATGTCAGTGTTTTGATAAATCCCTGAAAAAGCTTCAGCTCCGGGACCGTAAGCAAAAACAGGAATCATTACTCCCGTATGATCTTTCGTGGTGAACTTGCCATCTACTCTTCCGGTTTTCATGTCACCACCATTTAAGGAAAATCCACCCGTCTCGTGATCGGCCGTAATAATCACCAACGTGGTACCATCGTTCCTGGCAAAGTCGATTGCCTTGCCAATGGCGTTATCAAAATCCAACATCTCATTAATAATGTATTGCGTATCATCGGCATGACCACCCCAATCGATCTGCGAACCCTCAATCATAACAAACATCCCTTTCGGGTTTTGATTTAGAATTCTCAGCGCTGTTTCTGTTGACTTCACCAACTGGTCTCCCCTGCCTTCCGAAAATTTAGGCTGTTGTTCGTCCGCAAGAAAAGCCGCGAGTTTTCCTTTTGATATCTTTTCCACTTCTTCGATCGAGTTGGCAATTTGATAATTCCTGGCTTTCAACGAATCAATCAGGTTTTTTCCGTCTTCCCGCTTGGAGAAAAATTTCCTTCCCCCACCGATAAATACATCAATATCCGTTTTCAAGAAATCATGAGCGATGGCTTCGTCCATGCTGCGCGAGGGTTCATGTGCAATAAAGCAGGCCGGTGTTGCATGAGTACTCGAGCAAGTTGCTACCAGCCCTGTCGCTAATCCATTTTTTTCCGCAATCTCTAAAATGGTTGGCAATATCTTTTTATTCACATCCACAGCGATTGCCCCATTGTACGTTTTTTCACCACAGGCAAAAGCGGTTGCACCTGCTGCAGAATCGGTGATATAATTATCCGCCGACTGATTCTTATGGAAACCGATCGCTGTGCATTGTTCTAAATTCAAGTGCCCTTTGTTTGCCGTTAGCCCGGCATAGATTTGAGCCACACCCATGCCATCGCCAATCATGAAGATAACTTTTTTGGGATGTTGCGCTTTTTTCTGCCCAAACCCGGAAAAGACCGCTCCAAAAAAGAACAGAAAGGTAATTACCGTTTTACAAAATTTCATTTTCAAAAAAGTTAATGATCTAATTCTTAAAAATAAAAAACCCGGCTCAGTTCACCGCTAAAACTTTGCCGGGTTAGAGACCACAAAAACTAGCTAAACAAATTTATTTTATTAACCACATCGCTTTTGTAACGTCATCCGCTCCACTATATTGACTGGCTATTGCGGCATTATAGTTAGCGGAGTTCGCTACAATTTCGTTGTTGTCATACAACCACCTTAGTTGAATTTGACCACTAGACGTGCCTATACCAGGGCCGCCCTGTGAGAATGCCGGTACACCCGTTCTCCTCCAATTATAATAGGGTTCCCAACCTGAATTTTGCCACATGGCAACATACTTCTGCTGGAGGATTTGGGTCAGGCCGGCTGCGCCGCCTTGATAGGCAACCTTGCTGAAGAAATTAGAAAAACTGATGGTGGCAGTTCCAAGTGACGTGCCGGATTTGTCAGCGATGGGAAACGTTCCTCCATCTTTAAAGGTTGGATAGGTAGCGGAGTAAAAGGACAAAGAGGCATTAATCCCATTGATGTACCATTGACCATCATTGCCGGCTGCCCAACCCAGGTTGATGCCCTCTGCTACATTAAAGCACAATTCAGAATAGCCCATGACGATGGCTGGCTCACAACTTGACCCGTCATTGGTTTTGTAATAATTATAGTTTCCGAAGGAGTACATGCCGTTGGCAGAATTGCCATTGATTGTTCCCTGATTCAATCCAATGTCTGCGCCAACAAATGCTGAAAAAGCATTAGAAAAATCAATGGGCGCACTGCCTAGCGATGCAGCCTGAGCAGGCGCAGGCGTAGCGGCAATGAACGTGCGTGGATCGGCAGTGGCGGTGGTCAAGTTCAAAAATGTGCTTGAGACATTTGCAAATTGACTGTAGGGTTGGACCCCATAAGCCTTGATGGGATAGGGATTATAGGCCGCGTTAAATTTGAATTTCAAATTGTCTGCGTTGCTGGTCATGACGGGATAGGTGCCAGGGTTGTTTACCATGGCAGCAAACTGTGCGGGAATATTAAGGTCTGCATTATCAATAGCGCGTTTGCTAAGGCTGATCAAAATCCTCAGCTTATAAGAATTGATGGCCTTCTGCCATTGTAAATTAGTCAAGCCATAAATATCCCCCGACGAAGCAGTTGTACCTGCAGAAGACGGATACTTTGTTAGGTAAGCTCCCATTAAGGCATTGGCCGAATCCAAAATCGCCAAACAGCCTTTGTAAACATCATGCTGGGCGTCAAACTTAGGCGTTTCAATTTTGTCGCTACCGGCTTGTGAAAAGGGAATATCGCCTACTCGTTGGCTATACCAGATGAATGAATATGCCCTGAAAAACTTTGCAATGGCCAAATAAACATTTTGGTTGATGTTGGCCGCGCCTTGAAGATTTGCTTGTTGCTGCAGTTGATTGGCATATTTCAAAATGCTGAATGCATTAGCGGTATTGGTCCAGTTATAGAAATTACTTCCCCAATAGTAACTATAATTCGAAACAAAGAACTGATTCCTGCGGTGTACTGGCCACCAGGGTCCCTCCAGGACATTATTAGCATAACCATCGGTTGCGCCTCCTCCATTATACATTTCATAGGTTAAACGGTTTACAAAAAGGTCAGGGTTAATAATGGCACTCGCACCGGCCGCATTCGGGTTTATGGAAAGATCCCCTCTGTCGCAACTCGTGCTCAATATCACGAGTGACGCCATGATTAAAAATAATATAAATAATCGTTTCATCGTTTTCATGTTTTTGATGAGGTTAATTAAAATCCTAAGTTGATGTTGAAACCAAACCTGCGCGTCGTAGGAGACGACAAATCAACCGATGCGGAGTTGCCGGTAATCGAACGCGTCGCGGAATTGTATCCACTGGCATATTGATCAATATCAAAATCCTTGCGGGCTGCAAAGTATAATAGGTTGCGACCCACCAGGGAGAAGCTTGCCTTTCTGATCAGCGTCTGGCTCTTTCCGAAGAAGCTAAGAGGAATATTGTAACTGATTTTCACCTCTCTCAATTTTGCGTAAGTACGGCTGATCATATAGTATTCATCGAAACTCCCACCGATACCCGACGAGAGGTAATTTTGAACGGTAGTAGCCGTAGTGTTTGGTGCAAATGCAAGCTCACTGAGGTTCGTGATTTTTCCTCCTGAAATTGTAGGAGTACCACTGGTAATCACTACTCCTTGTCCTACATAAGCCGGGATGGGTGCCGGTAACGATGCTCCGGATGATTTTGTACTGGCATCATAATTACTCAGTCCGCCAATTTGCGTTACGACAGATTGCCATTCGGCATTGCGCGCAACTCCCAGTGCACCTTGAACGGTTTCCTGAGCAGTACCACCGTTCATCATCTGGTACCAAACCCTGTCGTAAATCTTGCCGCCTACGCGACCGTCAAACTGGAAGCTTAAACTTATGGATTTGTAGGTGAACTTGTTATTAATACCAAAAGACCAGTCGGGGTTAAGGTTACCAAGAAAAGCATTGTTGGCCACACCACCGGGAGTTGGGAGCGGAACACCGCCAGCGTATATTACATTTCCTGATCCGTCCCGAATAAAGCCAGTGCTATAAAACGCATCCATTCTCTGACCTACCGTATAGTTGTGACCATTTAACGAAATTGACGGAAGTCCCTGACCTATGGAATACAAGGTTTCCCTGAATGTTGACCAGTTGGCCAAGATGTCCCAACGGAATTTTTCAGTTCTGATTGGATTGCCCTGAATCGTGATTTCTAAACCTTTCTTCTGCGTAGTGAGCGCATTGGCGTTTCCTGTATAAAAACCAGTTGCCGGGTCAACAGGCAAAGGTGTAATACTTGGGCCGTTCAGGTTTCTAAAATAAGTGACATCCAATCCTAAGCGGTTTTCAAGAAAGCGAATATCCATCCCCACTTCGTCTGACTTTACGGTGTATGGCTGCAGTCCCGTTTTTGCTATTGTTGTAGGAAAACTTACGGAGTTTGTACCATTGTAAAATGTTGCAGATCCATACTGATTTTGATTCGCATAACTAGGGCCATCATAAGAAGAATACAATTCAGTTCCATAACCAATCAAACCTGAATTGAGTGTATTCCCTGTTAACATATTATAAGCCGATCCTGCCTGTGATTGTGTCAATGCACCCTTTACATTGGCGTACGATGCCCTGAATTTCAAGAAGCTGATGAACTTAGGCAAGTTGGCGTAATCAGAAACCGCTGTTGAAACGGAAACTGAAGGATAGAAGAATGAATCATTAGACGGACTCAAGGTGGAGATTTTATCGACCCGGCCCGTAGTGTTTACATTCACATAGTTTTTATACCCCAAATCAACGTTGTAGTAAGCACTGAATACATTCATGTTGGAGTTGAAAATATAGGACAACAAAGGATTAACGGAGTTATTAAAATTATACACACC
>Ga0206942_1164_pt2 | contig 19015 bp, 20 predicted proteins | sample Alteio_BWOrgHeat_6_FD_153253 | JGI IMG/M metagenome (GOLD analysis project Ga0206942, IMG submission 153253) | Enriched cells from forest soil in Barre Woods Harvard Forest LTER site, Petersham, Massachusetts, United States -... | ecosystem: Environmental > Terrestrial > Soil > Temperate forest > O... | reverse complement strand
CTTTTTCAATAAAAACTGTATCCGGCAACCATTGATGATGAAACTTTGGTTTATCAACAGCATCTTCAGCACTCATTCCAAAATCAACAACATTAACTATCGTTTGAAAAACAGAAGTTGTAATAGTTGTTCCGCCCGGGGTTCCCACAACCATAAATGGTTTATTATCTTTCAAAACCAAAGTCGGCGTCATCGAACTTAACATGCGTTTGCCCGGAGCAATTGCATTTGCATCGCCGCCAACAGCTCCATACATATTTGGTACGCCGGGCTTAATACTGAAATCATCCATTTCATCATTCAGAAAAAAACCTGCACCACCAACAACGGTTTTGCTGCCATAACCATTATTTAATGTTGTGGTAACTGCAACCATGTTTCCATCTGCATCAATTATACTTATATGTGTCGTTTGATCGCTTTCATGCACATTGCCTGCTTTTATATTTTTGCTTACGCCAGCTTTTGTTGAATCATAATCACTCATTCTATTTTTAACATACGCATCGCTCAACAAAATATTTTGCGGCACATTCCAGAAATCAGGATCGCCTAAATGCTCTGCACGATCTGCGTAAGCTCTACGCTCTGCTTCTATCATCAACTGTACACTTTTCTGTGTTTGAAATCCATAATCGTGCATTGGATAAGGTTCGATCATTTTAAGCATTTCACCTAAAATAATTCCACCGCTGCTTGAAGGCGGAAAACTAATTACATGATAACCGCGATAGTCAAACTCGATTGCTTTGCGCGGCTTGCATACATAATTTTTCAGGTCATCATAACTTATTATTCCTTTACCACGCTGCATTTCTTCAACAACTAGTTTTGCGGTTTCGCCTTCATAAAAACCTTTTAAGCCATTATCATGAATGCGCTTTAATGTTGCTGCTAATTCCGGCTGAAATAAAGTATCACCTCGTTTCCATTCTTCAGGTTTTACAAATGCAGTTGGCTTTGTATTGTATTTAATAAAATCTTCTTTATTTGAATTGAAACTTACAGCCTCGCTCTCTGTTAATACATAACCTTTTTCTGCAAGATCAATTGCAGGTTGTGTCAAATCCTTGAAAGGAAGTTTTGCATATTTATACTCCGCAAATAAACCGGCAACCGTTCCCGGCACACCTGAAGACAAATGCCCGTTTTGCGAAAGATCAGTTCTGGCATTACCAGCCGAATCTATATACATATTGCGGCTTGCTTTTGAAGGCGCTTCTTCACGATAATCCAATGCAATGAGTGAATCATTTTTTGTTCTTGCAATGGTAAATCCGCCGCCGCCTAAATTACCTGCACCCGGATATACAACGGCTAAAGCAAGCTGTGTTGCGATCATAGCATCAAAAGCATTACCACCACGTTTTAAAATGGCTAAACCCACTTCACTTGCCAAAGGTTCTGCGCTTACCACGCAGCCATGCGTTATGGTTAAATTTTTTGTTGAGGTATAATGATATGGATCTGCTTCAAGACCTGCGCCAACAATGGGCTTATGCGATTGTGCGCAGGAACTAAAAACAATATTTGTGCAAAGAATTATGAACAGCAATTTTTTCATGTATTCAAACCTAAGAAAAAATTTGTTGGAGTGAAAGATTTTAACGGAAGTGGATGGCAATGAATTATTTCTAATGAATAAATTGTGGCGCAGCAGTTTTTTAAGAAATGTCAGGCGGCATTTATATTTAATGCCTTTATTGAATTTAGTATGGCGCTTTTACTATTTTTTTCCTCCTCGATATCAAAGTCATCCTGAAGCCCCAGCCAAAATTTTGCAGAGTTGCCAAAGTATTTACTAAGCCTTAAAGCAGTATTTGCAGTAATACGTCTATTGCCTTTAATAATTTCAGAGACCCGGGTTTGAGGTATTTCAATATCCTTTGAAAGCTTATAAGCGGTTATATTCAGAGGAATCAAAAATTCTTCCTGAAGTACTTCGCCGGGATGGATATTTTTAAGCCTTGCCATAATAGAGTTTTAATGATAATCTATAATTTCTACTTTAGAAGCATTTCCGGAACTCCAGTTAAATATAATGCGCCATTGATCATTTATCCTGATGCTATAAAAATCCTTTAAATTTCCAGAAAGCTTTTCCAGCCTGTTGGAAGGAGGAATTCTTAAATCAGCCAAATTAAAAGAATTATTAAGCATCCTGAGCTTTCTTCTGCCTGCTTCCTGAATTTCTTTCGGAAGTTTTTTTACCCGTTCACCATTCCAAATCTTTTCTGTTTCTGAATTGCCGAACGAAATAATCATGCTTCTTTAATACTAACGTTAAAGGTAAGTATTTTACAAAGTTTAGCAAAATGCACAGGAAGTTAATATAACCAACCTTTCACTTTCAATCATCATCTTTCTTCTCACTTTGTTTTACAAACGCAGCGCGTTTTGGTGCCGGCACAACAGCATCAGCCCCTTTAACCGCTTTCCAGATTACTTCAGTAAATTCTCTATCAGGTATTAAATCTTCTTTACTAAAATCAAAAGTTTCGCTCTTACGTTGCCAGGCATTTTCTGCTGTATTTTTTTGGTTGATGTCATACTGCAAAGGCCTTACATTGTATGGTGTTAAATCCGGTGTTGATTGAAAGCAACGCCACATAGATGGTGACGAAGCATCGTATTGGCTCATTGGCGGAAGCCCTAATATCAATTCAATAGTGCGCAACATTGATGTTGTGGAATACATCGTATGATCAACGTAATGGCGTTTTACAAAACCACCGGTTACATAAGCCGTGCTTCTGTGTGCATCTACATGATCCGGCCCATCCTGTGCATCATCTTCCAAAATAAAAACAACGCTTTGCTGCCATACTGAACTCTTACTTAAATAATCTACAAACATTCCAACTGCAAGATCATTTTCTGCAACATAAGCAAACGGTGTAGGCTTGCCTTTTGAGAATCCTGATGTATGATCATTTCCAAAACGCAATGTATTTAAATGCGGCAATGCATTGATGGCAACCAACGAATCAAAATCTTTTTTCCATTGATTAAAACGAACCGTATCTCTTACATTTAAATCCCAACCTGTGTAATATGGACAAAGATGATCTTTTAAAACAGGAATGTTTGGCTGGTAATCATCCGCAAATTCGCCGTAGGTTCTGTAACTAACTTTTGACCTTGCGCAATCATTCCAGATAAATCCATCTTTATTATTTGCAATAGCACGATTGCCTTCACCATCATAACTGCCACCACGTCCTCCATAACTTGTAGGCCAGGTTTTTTCAAGATAGTCGTCTGCATAAGCGCCCATGCTCCAGTTATGCCCGTCCGCACTTACTTCTGCGTTCACATAAAAATTATCAAGCAATACAAAATCTCTTGATAATGCATGTTCATTAGGCGTTATTTTTTCACCAAACAAACAAAGGCTTGTATCACCATTTCCTTCAGGCATATCGCCTAAAACCTGGTCATACGTTCTGTTTTCTTTAATAATATAAAACACATATTTTATGGGTGACGCATCTCCTATTTTTTCAGGAATAGGATTATCCTTTGCACCTTCAGATTCTAATTCTTTGTTTTTATTATAAGGTGTATTTTTATAAACCTGCTGCGAGTAAAAATTTAATTCCTGTTGTGTTGGCGTGTTGATAATGCTTAACGTGCCTTTAAATAATCCGCCGATATAATACTGATCATTGTCTCCTTTTTGATAACCTATTGTTGAATTGGTATGAAATGGATCGAACAAAGGATTAGCCATTGAAGTAAAACCTTTTCCATTAGCAACATAAATTTTATTACCGATTGTTTTTACGCATGTTGGATACCAGCCAACCGGAATAAAACCTTTTGCTGTACTGCTGCCCGGCTTACTTACATCAAAAACAGCAAGACAATTATTATCAGCATTGGCGATATACAAAGTTTTTTCATCACCACTTAATGCAACGCTGTTGGTGGTTGAGCCCTGTCTTGAATCAGGATACAACGCAGCATTGAGTGTTTCAAGCACTTTACGTTGATGTATATTGATTACGGAAACGCTGTTATCATTTGCATTGGCAACATATAACCATTGGCCGTTTTTTGACAAACACATATCATTTGGATTATCACCAACAGCAATGCTATCTGTAATTTTTTTTGTGATTGTATTGAAGATTTTTATTTTATCAGCGCCCCAAACTGTGATATACAATTCTTTTTTATCTGGAGATAGTAAACAAGTATATGCTTCTGCGCCCAATGCATCTTTTTGAATGATCGTTTTTGTTTTCAGATCAATCGTGTATAAACTATTATTTTCTTTGGTAACTACATACATTATTTGCCTTGCATCATCTATATCAATTCCTGCTGGTGAAATTTTTGCAGGCCAGGGATTACCTAAAATAATACTGTCTTTTAACTTAAGTTTATTGTTGATGATCGCATATTTTAAAATACGATTATCATTGCCGCCGGAAGCGTACAGGTATTTTTCATCAGCACTAAATTTTAAACCCAGCCATGATTTAGCAATATCAATACTGTCAAGCCTTTTATCATGTTGCGCATCAAACAACAAAATGCTTTGCGTGCTTTGGCCATTGTTGGTAACCGCGATATATTTTTTGGTTGATGAAACTGCAATATTCAAAGGCAGATCGCCTAATGGCAAACTTTTACCAACCGGTGTTAAGCTCCAACCGTTTGGCAATTTTATTACTTCAGGTAATTTTATTTTTTGTTGTGCTAAACATTGCAGCGAGCAACACAACAGGGTCAGTATAACAATAACACTACTAATTTTTTTCATTGTATAGATTGATAAAATGAATACGAATGTAAGCCAGTTTATTTTTCATATTGGCTGCAAAAACATTATCTTATTTTGAAGAAAATAAAGATCATTAAAGTTTGGGATTCCATCATGTCGAGATAAAAGACCTTTCCCGAAATTCTAACAGTAAAAAATTAAAGAGACCTCTCCTTACGTCGAGGTGGCGCCTTAAACATTCCGTTGATACCTACTTTCATTAACCCAAAGCCAAAATTAATTTTTCTATTAACGATTTTATTTTTGTTCCTGTTTTATTGAAATATAGATTTGCCCATGCTTAAAATTGAATTGTCTACCCTGCAGTTTCACAGCTTTCATGGTGTGCATGAAGAAGAAACTAAAACCGGTGGCAATTTTGAAGTTGATCTTGTTGTTTTTTTTGAGCCGGAAACAATGCCTGTAAAACATTTACACGAAACAATTGATTATACCAGGCTGTATACAATAGTAAAGCAGCGCATGGAAAAACCAACGCGTTTGCTTGAAACGCTTGTTACAGAAATTGCTGATAAAATAATGAGTGAATTTTCAGCGGTAGACGAGATTTCGGTTGCCATAAAAAAGTTGAATCCTCCAATACCTTTTTTTAATGGAAGTGTTTCTGTTGAATACAAAACAAAAAGAAAATCTTAATTGCATTGAATATGATGTGTTGTTATAAGAAATTATTTGTGCTGCCTTTACTCTTATTCTTTTCTATGCGGATTTTAGCGCAGAATAATGCAAACCTACTGCGGGATGCGCATAATCTTGAACTAAAATTTGATGAAGCCGGCGCTTTGGAAAAGTATAAACAAATTACTGCAAGTGATGTTTACAATATTGATGCACTGGTTAAATGCGCTGAGCTGAATTGCAGCATCGGTGCACGTGAAAAAGATAATAAATCCAAACTGGTATATTTTACTGCCGCACAAAATTTTGCACAACAAGCTTATACAAAAGATTCCACGAATGCAGATGCCTGTTACGCAATGGCGCTTGTAGCAACAAAATTTTCCACAGTGGAAACTGACAATAAAAAATTGGTTCCATACATTAAGCAAATAAAAGTTTATACAGATAAAACGCTTGCCATTAACAGCAATCATGCAAAGGCAAATTATATTTTAGGCAATTGGCATTTTGAACTTATTCTTTCATCATGGCTTAAAAAACCAGGAATGAAAAATTTTTATGATGGCATATTTGATACACAGGTTGATTCAGCAGCTTATTTTATGGAAAAATGTCGAAGCATTGAACCTTATTATGCGTTGAATTACCTGGACCTTGCTAAAGTATATGCTTATGACCATCAGCCCGGAAAAGCGATTGAAGTATTAAATAAATTAGTAAAATTGCCTAACCGCATGTACGATGATGAAGCCATAAAACAGGAAGGAAAGCAAATGCTTGCAACGATGCAATAACCAGTTCCCAAGTTTCAGTGTTTAAGTGTTTCAAAGTTGCTTATAATAATGAACCATTGAATCATTGAAACATTTAAATAAACTATAATGATAAAAAAAGTTTCAGTAATTGGCGCTGGTACAATGGGCAATGGCATTGCGCATGTATTTGCACAAAATAATTTTGAAGTAAATCTTGTTGATGTAAATGCTGTACAACTTGAGAAGGCTTTACAAACGATTGCAAAAAACTTTGATCGCCAAATTGCAAAGGGAAATATTACGGAAGAAATAAAAAAAGAATCGCTTGCAAATATTTCAACATTCACAGTAATAAAAGAAGGCGTTCAGGATGCAGATATTGTTGTAGAGGCAGCCACAGAAAATATTGAATTGAAACTGAAAATCTTTAAAGAAATTGATGAAGCTGCACCTGTTTCTGCAATACTTGCATCAAACACATCGTCTATATCTATCACAAAAATTGCTTCTGTTACAAAACGCGCTGAAAAAATTATCGGCATGCATTTTATGAACCCTGTTCCGGTAATAAAACTTGTAGAAATTATAAATGGATTTACAACTGATGCAGCCGTTACACAAACCATAATTGAATTAGCAAAACAGCTTGGCAAAACGCCTTGTGTGGTGAATGATTATCCTGGCTTTATTGCCAATAAAATTTTAATGCCGATGATAAACGAAGCTATTTATAGTTTGTATGAAGGCATTGCAGGCGTTGAGGAGATTGATACAATAATGAAGTTGGGAATGGCTCATCCGATGGGGCCGCTACAGCTTGCAGATTTTATTGGCCTTGACGTTTGTCTTTCTATTTTAAATGTATTGCATGAAGGTTTTGGCAATCCAAAATATGCACCTTGTCCTTTATTGGTTAATATGGTAACTGCCGGAAAACTAGGTGTAAAAAGCGGTGAAGGATTTTACACATATTCTACCGGCAGTAAAGAATTAATTGTTAGCAAACGCTTTTTACATTAAGCGTTTTCATGTACAAGTTTTTCCTGGTCACGCAAAGCCTTTACTTCATCGTGTGCACCTTTTAATTCTTCTTTCTGACGATTAATTAATGCATATAAATAAGCCGGTAAATTTTCGGTACTTAATGCTGTTTTATATGCTTTCTGAGCAGCATCTTCCCCAAATTCGCAACTGTCTAAAACAGTTTGACGATCATGCCCGGTAAACAAAGCTTTTACGTCCATCCATGCACGATAAATTTTACCGCTGCTGGTTGTGCCTTTATCCATATCTGCGTGTAAAGTTTGCACTTCAGTTCCCAATGCATTTCTTATGTTGCGGCTTTGATCTATAAAACCTGTAAACAATGATTTAAGATCATCATTTTCATCTTTCAATTCTTTTAGTGCTTTTTCATAACCGTTAATACGATCGTTATTTATCTGAATAAGATCGTTTAATACTTCAACAACTTTTTGATTGTTTTCCATAAAAATTATTTTTGAATATCAATAGAAATTTCGTGCCATTAATTAAGAATAAAAGCTAAAAAAATTTAAGAACGAATTTTGTTATAATATTAACCTGAAATGATCAACAATCAAATAACCGCTTTATTTATTCTTGCTGTACCCATTGCCTGCATTGCATGGACGGTGACACATGAAGAGATATTTTCAGAGATAAAAAATTATTGTACAAAATGCAGCGAGGAAAGCAGGAACTTGTTGAAAAGAAAATTCTTTTATTTGTTTACCTGTGAATATTGTTTCAGCCATTATGTAACTGCGCTTATGCTGATAATAACAAAATATCATTTGTTGTATGCTGATTGGAAAGGTTACCTTGTTGGTTTCTTTTCGCTTGTATGGGTTGCAAACATTTATATGAGCATTTATGCGAGAATACGCGTTAACCTTAAAAAAGAAAAAATTGAAGCTGATATGATTGAAGAAGAAAAAAATAATAATCATAATGATTAATTTTAGGAATGCCATCAAAAAAAATTAAACGAAGGGAATTTATAAAATTGAACAGCGGTTTATTGTTAGCTGCCGCAATTCCTGCATCATTCATCAATAAAAAGTATAAACCTTTACTTTCATTTTCCACGTTAGGTTGCCCGGATTGGTCTTTTGAAAAAATTGCAAATTTTGCTGCTGAAAATAAGTATGATGGAATTGAATTCAGGGGAATTGAAAGAGAATTGGATTTGACAAAATGCAAAGCTTTCAGCGATGAAAACATTTCATCTTCAATACAATTACTGCAAAGCAAAAATTTAAAAGTTGTTGATTTGGGTTCATCATGCGCATTGCATTTACCCGAAGGTGAAGAGCGGCAAAAAAATCTTGATGAAGGAAAGCGTTTCATTGATTTAGCGCAAAAATTAAAATGCCCTTATATAAGAGTTTTTCCAAATGATTTTCCTGATGATCAAACGCATGAAAAAACTATTCAGCTTATTGCTGACGGCTTAAAATATCTCGGCGATTATGCCTCAGGAAAAATTGATGCTGTGCTGCTTGAAACACATGGCAAAGTAGTTTATACTGCAGATATTTTAAATATTATGCAACAGGTTTCGCACCCGCATGTGGGTTTAGTTTGGGATGCATACAACATGTGGTCAGTTACAAAAGAGCCGCCTGCAACGGTGTATACTTCACTAAAAAATTACATCAGACATACACATATTAAAGATGCAAAAATGGTTAATGGCAAAGAGCAATATGTTTTATTAGGAACGGGTGATTCTGCGATTTTCGAAGCAATAGATATCTTGGCAAAAAATAAGTTCAGTGGTTACTATAGTTTTGAATGGGAAAAATTATGGCATCCTGAAATTGATGCACCGGAGATTGCAATTGCTGATTATCCTAAAGCTATGGAAAAGCATTTTGAAAGTTTGAATTTATAAACATGCATTATTTATCGTTGTTTATCACGCATCTGTTCAAAATAAAACAACAAAACAAAATCAATTAATTTTGGCAGATAAAAATAAAAGCCAATAAAATATAATTTTAATACCATGAAAGAAATGATAATTAATATACCGGATGATTCTACCTCACTTGTTATTGAATTGGTAGAAAAATTAGGCGGAAATATTAAGTCAGAAGCAAAACAAAGTCTCTCAAAAAAGAAAAAACCAGAGCCAACCTTTATGTTTGGCAAATGGAAAGATTTTGATATTGATGCTGTAAAACTGAGAGAAGAATTATGGACAAGAAAGTTTTAGTAGATACTGATATAATTATTAAATCATACCGTGGTAATTCAACAATATATAAGGAACTACTGGCAATTAAAGAAAAGTTTGCAGTATCTGTTGTAACTGCATTTGAATTACTTAACGGAGCTAATAATATCAAACAACTTGCTTCAACCAGAAAAGAATTAAAAGCATATACAATTCTGCATTTTGATACAGAGATTTCTGTGCTCGCTTTACAGCTTTTTTCAAAATATTCAATAACCAGAAAACTACAGATTGCAGATTTATTAATTGCGGCAACTGCTTTACATTTTAATCTTGAACTATATACTGATAATAAAAAGCATTATGACTTTATTGAGGGCTTAAAATTTTATAAAAAGAAATAAAAGCCAAAAAAGGAGAGTTAGCTATTGCGTAAACCAGTATCATTTTAAACAAATTCAATGTCTCCAATTCTTCTTTTTGTATTTGTACTGATCTACTTTTTAGTGTTGCTTGGAGTTGCCTGGTACACAAGCCGCAATGCAGATAACAATTCTTTTTTTATCGGCAACCGCAACAGCAACTGGATGCTTGTTGCATTTGGAATGATTGGCACATCATTAAGCGGGGTAACATTTGTTAGCGTTCCCGGAACCGTTGGCAGCAATGGTTTTGGTTACTTCCAGGTTGTCATTGGAAATTTTATTGGTTATTGCTTGATCGCCTTTATACTATTGCCGCTGTATTATAAAATGCAGGTAACTTCTATTTACAATTATTTACTAAACAGGTTTGGGAAAACTTCTTATAAAACAGGCGCATTGTTTTTCATTATATCAAGAATTCTTGGCGCAACTGCAAGATTATATTTAGTGATAAATGTGTTGCAGATATTTATTTTAGATAACATGCATGTGCCTTTTTGGGTAACCACATTTATCATTTTATTAATGATCTTGCTCTACACTTTTGAAGGTGGTGTTAAAACAATTGTATTTACCGATATGCTTCAAACTACCTGCATGTTGCTCGGTCTTATTGTTTGTATTTTTTTTATAATGAAAACATTAAACTTTTCATTTGCGGAAACAATTCAATCATTACAAAAAAATAACTACACGAAAATTTTTAATACACATATAAAAAGCAGTTCGTTCTTTTTAAAACAAATTATCGGCGGCGCTTTTTTAACCATTGGTATGACCGGCCTTGACCAGGAAATGATGCAAAAAAATATCAGTGTGCGAACATTAAAAGATTCTCAAAAAAACATGCTTACATTCAGTATGATTTCTGTTGGCGTAAACTTTTTGTTTTTGTTTTTAGGCGGATTATTATATGTATTTGCATCTTCAAAAAACATTACAATAAAAGGTGATGATCTTTTTCCAACTGTTGCTTTAAGTTATCTGCCTCCTGTTGTTGCTATCATTTTTATTATTGGGTTGATATCGGCTTTATTTCCCAGTGCAGACGGTGCTTTAACAGCACTTACTTCATCTTTTTGTATTGATATTTTAGGTTTGAAAAGAAATGTTTTATTAACAGAAAAGCAAGCCAAAAAAACAAGAATACTTGTGCATGTTTCATTTGCAATTATTTTCTTTTTATGCATTATGATCTTTAAAATGATTAATGATAAATCAATCATAGATGTGATATTAAAAGTTGCAGGGTATACTTATGGCCCTTTGCTTGGCTTATTTATTTTCGGCATTTTTACAAAACGAATGTTACCGCAAAATGCTTTAATGGTTATGATATGCATAGCTGCGCCAATCTTATCATACATACTTAGTATGAATGCAACAAAATGGTTTAACGGTTATTCAATTGGAATAGAGTTGTTACTTATAAATGGCTTACTTACTTTTGCGGGTCTTTTGCTTGTATCAAAACATAATACAAATGCAGTGGATTGAAAAGATTGCTGAAGATTATGCTGAGAAGTTTACAACAAAGCCTGATAATAAATTACAAAAAATTTATAACGATACATTAGCAAATCATCCTGAAGCGCATATGATGAGTTCTGATGTGCAGGGAAAATTTTTAGAATTTATAAGTTCTTTGCTTCAGCCAAAATATATTTTAGAGATTGGAACGTTTACAGGTTTTAGCGCAATTTGTTTGGCAAAAGGTTTAACAACCAATGGAGAATTGCATACGATAGAATTGCGTGAAGATGATGCTAACACTGCGTGGAAAAATATTTCTGCCGCTGGTATGAATGAAAAAATACATTTACACAAGGGTGATGCAAAGCAAATAATTACGGAATTGGATTATAAATGGGATTTGATTTTTATAGATGCAGATAAAACTTCGTACATAACATACTACGAAGAGGCTTTAAAACGTTTAAGTGATCGTGGTTTTATCCTGGCGGATAACGTTCTGTTTCATGGCCAGGTACTTGAAAAAAAAATTGACGGGAAAAGCGCAAAAGCAATTTCAGAATTTAATAATCATGTTTTGAACGACGAGCGAACCGAACAGGTTTTTTTAACTATAAGAGATGGTTTGCTTCTGATAAAAAAGAAATACTGATGAAGAATTTTCTTATTTTATTTTTTGTTGCCGCATGTTTGGGTACAAAAGCACAGAGCAACGAAGTTGTTAACGCTTACATAGATGAATACAAACAGTTGGCAATTGATGAAATGATCCGAACTGGTGTGCCTGCTTCTATAACATTGGCACAGGGAATTTTAGAATCCAACGCAGGCCAGTGCACACTTACGCAACAATCCAATAATCATTTTGGAATTAAATGCAAAGATGATTGGACGGGTGATGTTGTTTATCATAATGATGACAGGAAACATGAATGTTTCAGAAGGTATAATTCGGCAGAAGATTCTTACCGCGATCATTCTGATTTTTTAAAAACCCGGCCTAATTATGCTTCACTTTTTGATTTAGATGTTACCGATTATATTGATTGGGCTTATGGTTTAAAGTCTGCAGGTTATGCAACAAATCCTGCGTATGCAGCCTCACTCATCAAAACAATTGAAAAATATAATTTAGAAGATATTACGCTGGTTGCTTTACAACAAAGCAATCAAATAAATGTTGTTGCATCAAATGTTCAGCCACAGCAGAATATTGAATTTACAAATGCTTCGCTGGTTGAAAAACAAGATACCAAAAACTATAATGCAAAAGTAGTGCAATACCCCGGCGGCGTATTCCGCATTAACCAGGCAAATGTGTTATATGCAAAACAGGGAACATCCTTATTTGCACTGGCAACCCAATATGATATACCTTATAAAAAACTGCTTCAATATAATGACCTGGATAATGTTGATATTTTACAGGAGTCAACACTTATCTATCTTGAAAAAAAACAAAAAAACGGTTCTAAAGATTATCATATTGTTTCATCAAATGAAAACATATATGATATTGCCCAGGAAGAAGGCGTTCAGTTAGAGAGCTTGCTTGCCTACAATAATCTTCCAAAAAATGCGCAACCAAAAACCGGCGATAAAATTTTATTGTACAAAAGATAATATTCCTCTTATTGTGATTCATAAGTGCTGATCGTCATTTCGACGATAGGAGAAATCTCTGCAACAATTTCAAACTTTATCAATATAAGAGATGTCTCGTTCCCCGGCATGACGTTCAAAGCGGTTGAATAAAGTTTAATTTGCTTGCTAAAAGCAGTTTGCATGCACGAGATCCGCGTTCACGACAAAATTTTTGTTCCTTACCTATCTCAACCAGAAATTGAAGCAGCAATAAAAAAACTTGCTGCGTTGATCAGCACAGATTATGCAGATGAATGCCCTCTGTTCATTGCCATATTAAATGGCTCTTTTATGTTTGCCGCAGAATTGTTTAAATGGATTTCTATTCCTGCAGAAATTTGTTTTATAAAACTTGCATCTTATAAAGGCACTACCTCCTCAGGGCATATTATTACATCCATCGGGCTTGATACAGAAATAAAGAACAAGCATGTTATAATTCTTGAAGACATTATTGATACAGGAAAAACATTGCATTATTTTCTTCCGCAATTGCATGATCAGCAACCTGCATCTTTAAAAATTGCTGCATTGCTGCATAAGCCTTCTGCACATATTTATAATGTACCGCTTGATTACAATTGCTTTAAAATTCCAGACAAATTTGTTGTTGGGTTTGGATTAGATTATAATGGGCTTGGAAGAAATATCCCAGCGATTTACCAGGTAAAAGAATAAAGGATTTTTTAGCTGAAGACTTCCTTCACCTTATCAAAAAAGCTTTTTTCGCTTTTACCAGGTTGCGGTTTAAAGTTTGGGCTTACATTCATTTGATTGAGCATTTCTTTTTCTTCATGCGTTATATTTTGCGGTGTCCACACATTTACGTGTATCAACTGGTCGCCTTTTCCATAACCATTTACATCAGGAAAACCTTTGCCTTTTAACCTGAATATTTTTCCGCTTTGTGTACCTGGCGGAATTTTTATTTTAGCTCTTCCATCAATTGTTGGCACTTCTACATTGGTACCAAACACAGCATCGGGAAATGAAATGTGTAATTCAAATGCAACATTTAAACCATCACGTTGCAATTCTTTATGCGCCTCTTCTTCAATCAGCACAATTAGATCACCTGGAGCCCCGCCACGTTCACCGGCATTGCCTTTTCCGCCTAAACTTAATTGCATGCCTTCCTGTACGCCGGCAGGGATATTAATGTTCACTGTTTCTTCGCCATACACACGTCCTTCACCTTTACAAACGGTACATTTATTTGTTATCATGGAGCCTTCGCCGTTGCAGGTTGGGCAAGTGCTCACCGTTTGCATCTGGCCAAGAAAAGTACTGGTAACTTTTCTTACCTGTCCGCTGCCGCCACAGGTGTTACATGTTTGAATGCTGCCTTTATCTTTTGCGCCGCTGCCACTACAGGTAGTACAAGGCACATATTTTTTTACTTTGATGTTTTTTGTAACGCCTTTGGACATTTCTTCGAAATTCAACCTGAGTTTTATACGAAGATTACTGCCGCGGGTTCCATGACCTCTGCCGGCTCCACTGCTTCTTCTTCCACCGCCAAAAAAATTGCCGAAAATATCATCGCCGAAAATATCTCCAAACTGGCTGAAAATATCTTCCATATTTACGTTCTGGCTTCCGCTAAAACCTCCACTGCCTGGCGCAAATGCAGCATGGCCATAGCGATCATATTTTGCTTTTTTATCTGCATCGCTTAAAACTTCATAAGCTTCTGCTGCTTCTTTAAATTTTTCTTCGGCTTCTTTATTGCCCGGATTTCTGTCGGGGTGATATTGCATAGCCACTTTGCGGTATGCTTTTTTTATCTCGTCAGCAGATGCATTTTTTGAAACACTAAGTATTTCGTAATAATCTCTTTTCGTCATAATAACCTTACCTCTGTTTATTTACCAACCACAACTTTTGCAAAGCGAATTATCTTATCATTTAAATAATATCCCTTCTGAATTTCATCTATTACTTTACCTTTTTTATTTTTTTCCGGCACGGGAATTTCAGTTATGGCCTCATGCTTTTCAACATCAAAATCAGTATTTACATTATCCATTTGTTTAAGGCCTTTACTTTCTAAAGCTTTTTTCAGTTTATTAAATATAAGCAAAGCACCTTCTGCAAATTGTTGAACATCACCCGAAGTTTCCAGTTGTTTTTCGGCGCGCTCACAATCATCCAGCACATCCAATAAAGAAACAATTATTTCTTTGCCTGCAGTTTGCCGCATTTCAATATTTTCTTTTGCTGTGCGTCGGCGATAATTATCAAACTCCGCAAACAGGCGTAAATATTTATCTTTCTGGTCCTGCAATTCAGCATTTAATTTTTCAATTGCAGATTCGTCTTCAAGCGAATCATTCAAATGCGTTGTTCCGGCTGCATTTTCGTCAGCATTAATTCCAAAATCTGCCGTTCCGGTGTCTAAATCCTGATTAAATTCTTTTTCTTCCATGATTTATTAATGTAGAAGTTTGATTCTCAAATTTTTTGCCAGCTGCAAATAGACGAAAAATTGTCAGCTGAAAAGCAAAAATTTGGAGAACTTAGAATAATTTCACGCCATTACATTCAATTAAAACGTAACTTATGAGAAAAGTTTTTACACTTTTTACTTTTTTATTTTTGATTGGTTATCTCGCTGTGGCGCAGCATATTGATCTGAAACAGGTTATACCTGTTGCTTACCAGGGTATATCTGGCCACGTCAGCCCAAATGGTTCATGTGATTCTTTAAATTTATTTGATGCCAATAGTTGGTCTGCTTATTATTATGAATACAGAGGTGGCGGTACTGTTTTAGGAACGAATAATTTAAAAGCTACTAAAGATGCAACCGTGCTTGAAGATGCGAATTACTTTGATGCTTCAGGATCAAATTATAATTATTTAACCGGCGCGCTTGTATATTTTTCATTTGCAAACAGTGATGTGCCGGCAAACCTTAATAAAGATATTATTTTAAAAGTATATACCGAGGAAGGCAATGCGCCGGGTACGCTTCTGGGTTCCGCTTCATTAACGTTAGCACAGGTGCACCAGGATGTTTTGGCAGGTAAATTAACTGAGTTTATTCTGTCAACGCCAATAACACTTCCGGCATCAAAAAAATTCTTTGTAGCTATTGACCACAGTAATTTTAGCTGGAGTTTTAAAAACCACGATACAATTTCCATTGTTGCAACTGCCAACCATACTACGGAAAATACTTCATTTCAATACATAAATGTTAATTCAGTGCCGCAGTGGTATCCTGTAAATAAATTCTGGAAAAATTCAACAGACTCACTTGATGTAACCTTATTTGCTTTTCCTTTTGTAAGCACCTCATTAAATAGTTGCACTGTATTGCCCGTAAATATTTTTAATCTTGGCGGAACTATTAAAAACTACCAGGCTTATTTAAACTGGAGTACTGCAACCGAAAGCAACAATAAAGGTTTTTATGTAGAAAGAAGTAAAGACGGACAAAACTTTACAAGTCTTGATTTTGTAAACGGTGCAGGCAATTCATCTCAAATCACAAACTATACTTATGCTGATGTTACTTTAAAAGATATTAATGTTACAACAACTTACTATCGTTTAAAACAGATAGATGTGGATGGCAAATATGCTTACTCAAATGTTTTATCATTAAACCTGAAAGATGTTGCACAATGGAGGGTTTATCCAAATCCTGCGAAAGATATTGCAACGGTTGAAATAAATTTAGAAACTTCTTCAAAAGTAAATGTGCAGGTTATTTCGCGTGATGGAAGAATTATACTCAACTCAAATAAAGGAATATTGAACCAAGGTAAACAACAGGTTAGCATCAATACACAAAGCTTTGCAAAAGGTTCATATATTGTTCGTCTTACTATAGGTGATAAGCATTTTTCTTTGCCAATGGTTAAAGAATAATTATTAAATAAATTATTGTAAACCGCCTCACAAAATGTGGCGGTTTATATTTTAAGCTGTTCGTTTTTACAACGTAAAAAAATATAAAACAAAAAAGCCAGAATCTGGAAGAAGATAAATAATTTCACCAAAATCAATCACTTAAAAAAACAGCTATGAAAAGAATTTTTACCCTTTTTGCTTTTGTTTTATTTATCATTTCACTTAAAGCGCAGCAAACCAACTTTCAAACCGTTCCTGTAAGGCATCCCAAAATTGTATCAACAAATAAAATATTAAGCCCCAACGGTGCATGTGATACAGTAAACCTTACTGCCTCAAATAACTGGAAGGCCTATTATTATACATATGGAACTCAAGGTTATGTATTTGGTACCAGCAATAATAAAAGCAATGGATTTAATATAATTGAAGACGCCAATTATTTTGATGTTTCAGCAAATGATTATAACTATATAAGCGGTGGCCTTGCTTATTTTGCTTTTGCAAACAGTACTGAAGAAGCAGATTTAAATAAAAATATAATTTTTAGTGTGTACGATGATGCAGGAGGCACGCCCGGAAACTTATTAGGCTCAACTACGCTTAAATTAAGCAAAATACATGATGATGTGCTGAATGATAATCTTACTGAATTTATATTCTCAACGCCTATTGCCATCCCTGCTTCAAAAACATTTTATGTATCTATTGATCATTCCAATTTTGTATGGAGCAAAACTGTTAAAGATTCCATAGCCATTGTGGCTAACGCAGATGAAGATACAACAGCAGCTGCTTTTCAAAATTTTTCTGTATCAGGCAGCGGAACGGTTTGGTTCCCGGTTAATCAATTTTGGAACAGCAACGGCAATCCTCTCGATGTTAATCTTTATATTTTTCCTTATGTAAGCAATACAGTTGACGGATGTAATGTATTACCTGTAAGCATTTTTAATTTTGGCGGAACTATTAAAGACAACCAGGCTTATTTAAACTGGAGTACTGCTTCAGAAAGAAACAACAAGGGTTTTTATATTGAAAGAAGTAAAGACGGCCAAAACTTTGGAAGCATCGGTTTTGTAAATGGCGCTGGAAATTCAAATAAGATCACTAAATATACTTACACAGATATTTCATTAAAAGATATTGATGTTACAACAACATATTATCGCCTGAAACAGGTGGATGCAGATGGAAAATCGTCTTATTCAAAAGTGTTATCGCTGAATTTAAAAAACACGGTATCATGGAAAGTTTATCCTAATCCTGTAAAAGATGTTGCAACGGTTGAAGTAAATTTAGCAACTGCATCAAAAGTAAATGTGCAGGTTATTTCCCGTGATGGAAAAACAGTGCTTAACTCAGATAAAGGTATTTTAAGCCAAGGCAAGCAGCAGGTTTTTGTTAACACTCAAAATATTGCAAAAGGTTCTTACATCATTCGCTTAACAGCAGGTGATAAAACGTATACAACGGCTTTTATAAAAGAATAATACTATTAAGCTTAAAAAAAAGAGGCTGCAGGTACTACAGCCTCTTTTTTAATTAGAGCAACATTTCAGGCAACAGTAATTTCGTTGAATGAAGCTACATTATAAAAAAATTGAATTGCCTTTTGAATATCCTTTCACTATTTCAGGTGGAAGAACAAAAACACATCAGCCTTCATTAATTGTTGCATTGCAGTTAGGAAATTTTGTTGGTTATGGTGAAGCCCCGGCGATTACTTATTACAATATTGCTGTTGAATATTTAAAATTAAAAAGCGTTATTGCAATGGCGCCTTTAACTGATGAGCAAATCACCGATAAAAAATTTGCTTCAACAGTTGTAAAAGCATTTGAAGCATTGCACCCGCTGATTGTGTTTTTGAATAACGCATTGGAGAATTAATTGCATTCAATTAACGTTAAATCTTCCTGTTCCTCCGGATAATACATGCTTATTCCTAAACCCGGCCTGTTTGAGATTGTAACAACACCATCCTCATACTTCAGTCCTGTTGCAATGTCTTCTTTCAACAACAATGGCCCGTCCATATCAACATAATCCAACTGCGGTAAAAATTGAGCGATGGCAGCTGAACCAACTGTACATTCATTCATGCTGCCCATCATCACTTTTAGATTTACTTGCTTCGCTTTTTCAATCATGCGTAAAGCAGGCGTTATGCCACTACATTTTACAAGTTTGATATTTATTCCATGAAAACACTCTGCACATTTTTCAACATCATTTT
>Ga0206942_1039_pt2 | contig 19183 bp, 19 predicted proteins | sample Alteio_BWOrgHeat_6_FD_153253 | JGI IMG/M metagenome (GOLD analysis project Ga0206942, IMG submission 153253) | Enriched cells from forest soil in Barre Woods Harvard Forest LTER site, Petersham, Massachusetts, United States -... | ecosystem: Environmental > Terrestrial > Soil > Temperate forest > O... | reverse complement strand
CCTTAATGGATGATAAATTAGACAAAGTCCTATCTAAGGTATCACCGAAATTTGCAAAATGGTTCAAAGAGGAAGGAAGCGAAAAAGAGTACCATAGTGAAGCCGCATTCCATGCGCGCTTGGATTTAAGCTTGCCTCTTCTCTTAGTCTGAAAAGAAGGTTGTCCATGAGATTTTTAAGCTTTAGACGGTTTTTGTCATTGATAGAAATAGAGGAAATCAATTTCGAAACTCTTTCCAGTATAGGGATAATTTCTTGGTGGCGTGAGGGCATCTGGGCATAGGTGGAAGGCTCTTGAAGTGTTCGCAAAGTTTCATTGATCGCATCTTCAAAGTTTACTTCTTTAGCTTTGCCTCTATTAACCAGGGTGCAAAGAACGGGAAAAGTCCTTTGGAAAAGAGTCTTTATTCTCTCTACATGATCGAGAAGCTGGGGGGATGATCTTACTTGTCTTAACTCTCTTTGAAATGCGGAAGGGATATCTTCGGCCTCTTCAGAATAGCGAATATCTCTTTCAGCAAAGTTCACCGATCTTAAATAAGTAATATGTCTTACCGGAATGAAAGGAATATTAGCGGATAATCTTAATAGGTTATGGGAAGACTTATGAAATGAAATTCCCTCCTCATGAAGATAGGCCTTTTGTAGGTTTTCTATAGCTGTTGCAAGGCTTGCTCCTAGTAAAGCAAAATTAGAGAAAATATTTTTTGAAGAAGCTTTTAGTCTATCTAAAAGAACAGTCATATTCTCTATATGTTGTAAGCCATTCTTAAAAGACCTATGCGCAGCTTTATTACGAAATGGTGCCATTAGAGGAGCTAGCACAGTTTGTAATATTTCAGGAATTCCCATGGGTACAGTAATAGGTGATGCCCGAGGTGAGCTTTGAGATACAGTAGGTGATGCTCTTGACATCATTGGTACAGGGGATTCTCTTGATGGTGAGATGGTGAGAGGCGATACCCGAACTTTCGTAAATTTAGGAAGAGATGCAGGCGAAGGAGTTTTGGGAGGACTATGGGATTTAGACTCTCTTTTTTCGCCTGTTTTTCCTTTCTGGACAGTTCCATCCATATCATCTTTTATGCCCATCAATCTTCCTGTTTCTATCGGAAGAGTGTAAAGGGCAGTAAACATTTGGACTTCATAGGCAGCCACTTTAAGCATGAATTGAATAGATTTATAGAAGCGGTAATAGGCAGGATCTTCTACAGTAAGTACCGCCCATTGGCCACGTAATGCACTCCACTTTTTGGCTTCCCATTTTTGGGTGATTGAACAAACTTTATTTGTAATAAAAGTGCTAAATCTAGCTGTAGGTTCATTTTCACTAAATTCATTCCATTCCGCTTCCAATCTTGACATATTACATGTCAATCTCAGGAAATTGAAATCCCTTAAGAAAACAAGATCTCTTTTAATACGCTCAAAAATCTCAAGTGAAAAATCTATTTGGGAAGCATATTCTCCAAAAGTGGTTGTGTTGGCAGGCATATCAAATTTTTTCACAACATTTATATAATCTACAGAAGCCATAGCACGGTCTTCCGCTCTACAATAAGCTCTTTCAAAAAGTTCTCTGAACTCTGATGACACTTTTGAGAAGATCTTTTCTAGCTTGGCTTCTTGTTGTTTTTTATCGACAGGACCTAATTGTGCGTCCTCAGCTTTGGTTTTATTTTGTCTTGCTTGCTCCAATAGGAGATAGATTTGTTTCCAATAAGGAATCGTTTCAGCCACAAAGCTCTTTTGCTGCATGCTCTCATCGAAACACCCCGGAAAATCTTTTTCAGGAAGAAAAGAACCAATAGGTTTTCTAAGATCTTTTGGATTGTCTCGTATAATACTAAGAAAGAGATCTGCTAAATGGTATTTATTATCTTGTAAGATTTGCAAGGCTGCTCTCAACTCCTCAAGACACCCTGTTTTTAAATAGATATGTAAGGCAGGAAGGAACTTTTCATTCAGAAAAGGGAGGTTCTTTTCATTATCTGCCAGATCGTTGACTATCAGCTTTTGCATGATAAACAAAACAGGGTAATGAAGAAGAGAGGTAGACGCAATCGTAAGCGTTTGCAAAGGAGTAGGAGAGCTTATAGCAGCATACTGTCTAAAGATAGCTGACATCTCTTTGGATCTTCTTTCCCAATCAGACGTTCCTTGATGGCGAGATAAAAGATCCATTAAGGGAGCAGCCCTTACCCTTAAAGCTTCATTTGTTTGAGGTTTGATGCTTTCAAAAAGTTTGCGTCCCTTTTCAAGATCGCCTTTTTCAATGCATTCAATAGCTCTCTCCAGCTCAGGTAGTTGGCAAGGTTTGGATAAACTAACTAAGGTCATAAATAGATGAGTTTATTTATTTTTAATTTTATTAATTATAACACAATTAATTATAAATTTCAAAAATAAATAATTTATTTAATTAAAAGTTTTATTATCTGTAAAATGGGATAAGTTTTTTAGTGTAAGTCTCATGAACACAGTGTCTTATGCATATAGCTACATGATAAAGTCATGATAAAATTAATAATAATTTATTGCAATTTTTTAAATTAATAACTAATTATTAAATCAAGGTGCTGTAATTACCAAAAACTAACTATGAAAAAAATTATTTTATTCTTAGCTGTTTTATTGCAAATACCAGGAATAGCCGAAGAAATTTGCAAGACCTATTCCGAAGGTTATCTTCCCAGCTATTATGATCTGCAGTGTGATAAGCACCTTTATACCTATGGGGATTTTCTCTACTGGTTTGCAAAGGAAGATAATCTCTCTCCTTGCATGACGGTGAAAGGCAGTAACACTGCCTTTCCCTCCTCGCCAGGGAATTTTGTGACAGCCCCAGTAAGCATCAACCATTTAAGCACCAAATGGGATCCCGGATTTAGAGTAGGCCTAGGATATAATTTTACTAGAGACGGTTGGGATCTAGAAACAAACTATACCTGGTATCGGAACAATAAAGGCCATGTATTTAGCGTGCCTAGCTTTGGCCTATCCTCTGCAGTTCCCTTTTTTCCGAATAACGGACAAAGGGCGTTGGTTGATCCTTGGCTAAATGTGGCTGTCTTTGACCCTACTCTTGAACCATTCCTCTTTGATAAGGTAAGTGCCCGCTGGAAACTGCATTTTAATCAATTAGATGTAGATCTTGGGCGAAAGTTCTGGCTTAGCTGCTATTCAGCGATGCGCATCTACGCAGGTGTTAGGGGAGCCTACTTCACTACAAGGTTCCAGAATATCTCATCCAGTAGATCGCTATCTACAACGTATACCCTTAATAAATTCTCCGATCAGTTTAAAGACCGTGCCTGGGGGGTGGGCCTGCTTGGAGGAATACAGCCGGAATGGCATATGCTTTCAAACTTTATTCTTTTTGCAAATATCGATGCGGCCCTTCTTTGGGGAAAACAGAGCGGCCGAAAAAAAGAGGATTATACTTCTTTTAGCGGGTCAGGTCTACAGACTATCAATTATCATAATACTGTTAGAAGCAGCCTCTACAAAATGCTCACCGTCTTAGACATCTCTCTTGGACTTCGCTGGGAAGAGACTTGGTGCGGCAGGATGCGAACTTCTTTAGATCTTGCATGGGAGAATCATCTCTGGTTTGATGAGGGCAATCGTTTCAAGACCAGCGGATCTTTTTCATCTACTTCGGGATCCACAACCATTGTGGGATTTCAAAGCTATGAAGAAGAAGAGTCGAATCTCATGATGGGCGGGCCTGTTGTTCGCTTAAGAGTCGATTTTTAGTTTGCCTTTAATTTAGCTATCAATTAACTAGCCTATTAATGAAAGAAAACATTTTTAGGCTTGCTTTATGAACAAAATCCTTATCGCATTATGCATCTCTTTAGTTTCTGGTCTTGCAGCAAATAATAAGAATCCTGCACCAGATCCATGCTGTAAAGAGAAGTGCTGTCCCTGTCCAAAACCTCCCGTATGCTGTGAGTGTTATGTTCCGAGCTACTATGATCTGCAATGCGATGCAGGTGTCTATCTTTATGGCGACTTTCTTTACTGGTACGCAAAAGAGGACAATATTTCTCCTTGCATGACTCTGCGAGGAAATACGGGTACCGTTGGAACTGCCGCCGATGGAATTACTGGGTCAACCGGTACATCTGATTTAGTGTCTGTGAATCAATTGGGAACTAAATGGGATCCTGGTTTTAGAGCGGCAATTGGATATAATTTTGACCACGATGGTTGGGATTTTGAAGCAAACTATACCTGGTATCATAACAAAAAGAGAAATGTAATAAGTATTCCGGGGTTTCAAACAGTCTCTGGGTTCGGCATTTCCGCTTTTTTTCCAGGTAATGGACAACTTGCTCTTATTGATCCTTGGATCAATAGTTCATTAGAGAATAGCTTTCTTTTTGAAAAAGTAAGCACTCTTTGGAAATTAGAGTTCAATCAAGCTGATTTGGAACTCGGAAGGAAATTTTGGCTTGGTAAATACACAGCTTTAAGAACTTACGCAGGGGTTCGGGGAGCCTGGATTATCACTCGTTTTAACAATCTTGCTTATAAGCTAGCAAACGATGGAACCAATCATGTGAATAATTTCTCCGATCGATTTAAAAATAATATCTGGGGCGTTGGATTACTCGCAGGCTTACAGCCTGAATGGCATTTTTGCCGGGGGTTTATTTTATTTGCAAATCTAGACGCGGCCCTTCTTTGGGGAAAATTTAAAGTTCGAAAAAATGAGGACTATTCTTCTTTTGCAGCAAATGGAGGAGTTCAAACTATTCGTTACAACAATACATCCAGTAATATCTTTTACAAGATGCAATCGGTATTGGACTTAGAAGTTGGTTTTCGATGGGAACATACTTGGTGCAATAGAGTTCGAGGGGCATTGGACATAGCTTGGGAAAACCATATCTGGTTTGATGTGAACCACCGCTATCAAGTACTGGCAAATAACATTGGAGCTGGAATAGGAGGTATTTCGATTGTCCCAATAACTGCTTATAGCGAGCTAATAGGAGATCTCATGATGGGCGGGCCTGTTGTTCGTTTGAGGATTGATTTCTAAACTGCAAGAGCAATTCTTCCGTTTGAAATAAATTGTATCAACCGTTAGCCTTATACACTAAAGAGGCTAACTGTATGAATAAGTTGTTTCTCACTTTAGGTTTCTCATTATTTACAGGCCTATCAGCAGAAAAGTGTAGTCAAGAACCCTGCTGTCCTTCTCCTAAGCCTCCTGTATGCTGCGAGTGCTACCTTCCCAATTATTATGATTTGCAATGCGATGCTGGCGTCTATTTGTATGGAGACTTTCTCTACTGGTATGCAAAGGAAGACAATCTTTCCACATGTATGACTGTTCAAGGAAATGCTAATGCCCTTGGAGTTGCAACTTCTGGGATTACCGGTCAAAATACTATTCTTAATTTAGTTGAAGTCAACCAAATGGAAACTAAGTGGGATCCTGGCTTTAGAGTAGCGATAGGATATAACTTTGATCATGATGGTTGGGATTTAGAAGCAAACTATACCTGGTATAGAAATAGACACCGCCACATTGTGAGTGTTCCAGGCTTTAGCTTGTTAAATACCTCAGCTACCATCGTCGAATCATCTTTTTTTCCTGGTAACGGACAGTTAGCGCTTATTGATCCTTGGCTCAATAACACATTTTTAAATACTACTGCTGGTGGTGGTGGTAATTTACCATTCTTGTTTGAGAAGGTAAGTAGTCTTTGGAAATTAGATTTTGAGCAGATCGATTTGGAGCTGGGTAGAAAAGTCTGGCTTGGACAGTATACTGCTATTCGCACCTACGCAGGAGTAAGGGGAGCATTATTTTCTACCAAGTTTTTTAATGTAGCTTACAATTTAGCACCAAATGATAGCTATAATTGGAATAACTTTTCTGATAGATTTAAAGATACAGTCTGGGGAGTAGGAATATTAGGAGGGATTCAGCCGGAGTGGCATTTTGCTAGAAGCTTTATGCTCTTTTCAAATTTAGATGCTGCTCTACTTTGGGGAAAATTTAATATTCGTAAGGATGAAGATTATGCCTCTTTTGGAACTAATGGGGTGCAAACCATTAATTATCACAATACCTCTAGAAACATTTTCTTCAAAATGCAAGCTGTACTAGATGTGGCATTGGGCCTTCGTTGGGAGGGTACATGGTGCTCAAAAGTGCGAACTGCTCTAGATTTAGCTTGGGAAAATCATATCTGGTTTGATGTGAACCACAAATATAAGATTGGTCCTGCCTTTGTAGGAGGGCTTCCAGTTGGAGGAAGCCGACCAATAGGATTTAATACCTATGAAGAAGAAGAGAGCAATCTCATGATGGGCGGACCTGTTGCTCGTTTTAGGATTGATTTCTAAGCAACTCCTTTTTGACGCATAGCTTTCTCTTTTGCAAAGACTCTTTGCAAATTGTCAGTGGCAAGCTGGATTGCGCTTTTGGGAGCCGGCGTGTCTGCCAAAGGGTTCAATAAGACAAAATCATGGGTCGTGCCGAGATAGCGCACGACGGTCGCATCAACTCCTGCTTGCATGAGCTTATGGCCATAGGCTTCACCTTCGTCTCTTAAGACATCATTTTCATCGACAATGATGAGGGCAGGGGGGAGTTTGCTAAGTTCTGAGAGGGATGCTTTTAAAGGAGAAGCAGTGGGCTTCTTGCGGTCTGCAAGTTTAGGCGCATAAGCATCCCAGAACCACTCCATTGCCGCTTTAGTTAGCCAAGGTCCATCCGCAAACTTTTGATACGATGCGGTAGTAAAATCGGCATCGGTCACAGGATAAAAGAGGACCTGGTATTGGATTTTGGGACCGCCTCTTTCGCTCGCTAGAAGAGCAACTACGGTTGCCATATTGCCGCCCACGCTATCTCCAACAACAGCCATTTGAGAGGAGTTTATTTTCATTTCTTTGCCATGCTTAGCTACGTATTCGGTTGCAGCATACGCCTCTTCAATCTGAGTAGGAAACTTCCCTTCAGGAGCAGGAGTATAATTCACAAATACAAGATTTGCATTGGAGCCAACAGCGATCTCTCGGATCAGCCTATCGTGGGTATTTTTGCTGCCTAAGATCCATCCTCCGCCATGAAAGTACATGATGGTAGGTTTGTTGCCATTCCCATTTTGAGGCCTGATGATCCTGACAGATACCTTTCCATTGGGTCCGCAAGGGAGTATCTCATCTTCGATCTTTACAGCAGGCTTATCCATTAAAGACGATTGAAGATCCTCTAAAACTTTACGGGCAGCTTGTGGGGTCATCTTGTAGAGGGGTTTGCCTCCTTTTTTTGCAAGGCCATCGATAAATTTTTGTGTGGTTTTTTCTAAAACGACTTTAGACATAAAAAATCTCCTCTTTTTTTCTTGTATTTATCTTTCCCGGTTGTTAATTAGCAATTAAAAAGGACAAAAACTATGGCTAGAGCTATCCACGATTCTACTTATTCAGCATTTCGTCTTTTGCAAGTGGCGTTTATTATTGCCCCAATCCTTGCAGGATTCGATAAATTCTTTAATCTTATGACCAACTGGTCACAGTATCTATCTCCCTTAGCAATGAGAATTCTACATAACCACGATCGTCCATTTATGATGGTAGTGGGTGTTGTGGAAATTATCGTTGGTATTGGAATGATCTTTAAACCAAAGGTATTTGCCTACATTGCGGCTGCCTGGATTTTTCTGATTTTCATCAATCTATTGATTGCAGGTGTTTATCTGGATATTGCCTTAAGAGATGTAGGGCTTTGTCTAAGCGCAATTGCGTTAGGCCAGCTCAGCTTAAAATATGACTAAACAAGTTTAAAGGTCCTCTAATACATTAAAGGTGATAGAGTCGCCTTTTTCTGCGTTTACAGCAAGAGTTGTACCTTTTTCGCCAGTCTCTTTATTTATGGCGGTTACTTGCAAAGCGGGAACTAATGGAACATGCACACATGCAGGTGTTGCTGCTGCGTCGATCTCAAGAAAAGGTGGCTTTCCTGGTTCTGCAAAAGTAAAAGCAACCGGCATCTCAGGGAGGGCATTCACCTGAAGACGAAAAGAGAATTCATCATGAAAGAAAGGATCTTGTAATAATTCCCTAGGAGTTGGCCGATTCCAAGCAATCATTCGATGGATAAGGTCAAAAAACTTTCTCATTTCCGGATTTCTTATGCTTTCCTCTTTCTTCATCGGATGGACTGCGGGCTTCCATGGAACTTCCCATTGCAGTCCTATGACCCTTCGGTTTTCATGATCGATTCTAAAAAAGGTCTCCGCAAACTTACAGTCGCTTAAATTTTCATAAGAGGGAAGGCCCCTTATCTTTACGATCATCTCAATATGTTGTTTACTAGCTTCTAAACTTCCATCCTCTCCTTTCATTGGAAAGAGCAAAAATGGATGGAGAAGCGAGAATAGAACGCAGCCCAAACTCCACACATCGATCCGGACGTCATAGTTTTTTTTCCTTAAAACAACTTCCGGGGCGCGAAAGCATTGCGTTTGTAAAAGGGTAGGGTAATCTTCTCCAATGATATGACAATTTCCATGATCAACCACCTTGATGGTGCCGCTTTTTGGATGGTAAAGGATATTATCTGATTTAATATCCGCATGGACCATTCTTTGATCCCCAAGTCCCGCTAAGTACTCAAGTATTCCCTGGGCGATTGCTTTTAAATCCCGCAGGGTCAAATTGCTAGGGAAATTAAAGTGATTAAGGGTAAATCCTTGAGCAAAATCCAACACCAGTTTATGTGAATATTGGGCTCCTTCTCTCTCTAACACTGAATCAACAAGATGAGCGCAATGCAAATCATTTTTTAGTTTCTTTAGCATCTCCGCTTCATGCATTGATTTCATTACCCCTTCTGTATTGCCCGGTTTAGTACATTTAATAGCTACCTTTTTCCCCTTAGCTCTTCCTTCCTTTATGACCCCTCTTTGCACTTTTCCATAAGCGCCGGAGGCAACCTCGCTCATCATTGTAAAGGTCCTTTTTTTTCCACGGCGCGAGTCATCGATTTTAGGTAAAGCTGCATAATATTTATCAGCCTTTTCCATAATTGCACTTCCAAAATTGATTTGAGCTAATGCAAAATCCCTTTCTCTCTCTGCTTGTTCAGCGGCTGTCACTCTTGATAAGGTTCTACTATAAAGATCAGTAGAGGGACCTAAACTACTTGCCATATCCTATAGATCCTCTATGACATTAAAGGTGATCGAGTCATCTTTCTCAGCGTTTACAGCGAGAGTCGTCCCTTTTTCTCCCGTTGCTTTGTCTACGGGAGTAACAAATACAAATGGAGTTAGGGGTACGTGCACGCATGCGGAAGTCTCAGGGGCATCTACTTTAAGGAAGGGCGGCTGCTCGGGAAGAGCAAATTCAAACGCAATATCTCTATCAGGAGGAACGTGTGCTTCTAATCGAAAAGAAACCTCATCTGCGAAAAATGGATGCTTTAATAAGGCCTCAGCTGTTGGTCTATCCCAAGAAATCATACGCCTAATTAGATCAAACAAATCTTTATTTATTGCACTCCCAATCTTTTCGCGCATACCATGCTTACGTGGCTGCCATTGCAAGCCTATGACCTTGCCATTTTTATGATCGAGTTTGAAAAAGACCTCGGCAAATTTACAGTCTTTTAAATATTCATAGGTTGGCAGACCGATGAGCTCTACTATCATCTCCATATGCATTTTACTGGTTTCTAAACTACCGTCCTTTCCAGGAGTTTGAAAGAGATCAGATTGGGTTAATACTCTGAATAATGTACAACCTAGTCCCCATAGATCAATTCGAGGGTCATAGGGCTTGCCCAAAATGATTTCAGGAGCGCGGAAGTTTTGTGTTTGTATAAAGGTTGCGTAATCTTCCCCAATTGTATGACAGTTTCCAAAATCTAATACCTTGACAGTGCGGCTTTTAGGATCATAGTGGATATTACTAGGCATGATATCGGCATGGACCATTCTTTTAGAATGAAGATGGGATAAATGTTCTAATACCCCAAGAGTTAACGCTTTTAAATCTCTCATCGAAAGTTGATGTTGAGAAGAGAGAATATGAAGAGAAGGCCCTTCTGCAAAATCCATCGTAAGTTCATGGGAAAAATCAGAATCTTTTTTTACTAATTTAGAGTCTATAAGATGAGTGCAATGACGCGCGCCTTTTAATTTCTCCATCATTTCCGCTTCATGCCCAGCTTTCAGAATCGCTTGATGATCGGCTACATCGGTAGTCTTGACAGCGACTATTTTTTCTTTTTTAGAGCTCTCTTTCATTGTTGCAAGTGAGATTGTTCCATATGCCCCTCGTCCAACTTGGCTCATCATCGTAAAGGTCCGTTTTTTGCTAGCTGATGCGGCTCTTTCATATTTACTAGGGATTGCTTGATAATGTTCAGCAGCTCTTTCAACGATTTCCACTGCGAGCATACGGTCTTTTTCTTTAAAATATCTTTCTCTCTTTGCTTGTTCTTGTGCTTGAGAAGAATGGTGCAATCCAGAAAAAAGAGTAACTCCTGCCATACTATACTCCTATAAATGGGTGTTTTAAAAGATCTTCAGGAAATGGTCTATCCCAAGCGATCATTTTAGTTAGGAAATCGAGGCAGCACTCTAGCTCTTTGTCAATTCCTCGCTTTCGTACCAGATCTTGCCAATGGAGATAAGGAGTCTTATCAACAACTCCTCGAAAACCTAGAACCTGCTGCTTTTCATCATCGATTTTAAAAAAAAGACGGGATAGTTTCCCATCTTTTATATCCTTATAAGTCGGAAGGCGAAGCTGTTTTACATACATTTGTAGTTGTTTATCATAGGTGCTAAGCTCGCACTCTCTCCCATCGTTATAAAACTGATAGTCTCCCAAAAGTAGGTCTGCAAGAATACAGCCCACACTCCAGACATCCGCTCGAATATCATGAGGTTTTTCTAGGATCACTTCAGGCGCTCTGTAGGCGATATTTTGAAAGAGCATGGGATAATCTTCATCTATCTTATGGGCACTGCCATAATCGATCACTGTAACTTTGCCAGTTTTTAAGTCATAAAAAACATTATAAGGAGTTAAGTCCCCATGTACCATGCGTTTGGACCTCAAATAGGCAAGATGCTGTAATAGAGCTCTGGCAATTATTTTGATGTCCTTTAAGGAGAGTTTCTTAAAATGGTTTCGTAGGGGCTCGCCTTCTGCCAAATCCATGACAATGGTCTGTGTAACTCCTGACTCGCTTTTTTCTATGGAAGAATCAATTAAATGGACGCAATGAGGAGCCTTGTCTTTAGTGATTTCTGCAAGAGCTGCTTTTTCATATTGAGCTCTTAAAAGTGCTTCTTTGTCTGCCTTTGTTATTTTGATAGCAACGGCTTTCTTTACTCCGTCTTTAGAAATTGCCTCTCCTTGAAAGACAACTCCAAACCCTCCTTCTCCAACCGGTACAAAGGGAATATACTTTCTTTCTTTAGTTTTAGGAGCGTCCAATGAGAGCGATTTAGACAAGATCTCGAACAGTTGATTGTACTTTGCCTTGAGTCTTTCTTGCACCGCACAGAAATAATCTAGAAGATGGCCCCTGCGAAAGATTTGCTCTGCAGAGGTTGAGGAAGTAAGTTTTGGAGAAGCTTCTATTGTCATCAATGATTCATAATTTTAAAGAACATATTATAAAGAAAAGGAAATTATTTATAAAGTATTAAATTATTTCTTATTATATAGTAGTTAATAGAATGTAATTATTATTTAAGTATATTATTGTAAGAGGCTTAGGAAATGTCTGTTATCTACACGATAGGCCATTCCACACATTCAATCGGAGTGTGTTGCATAACCTTAAAATCTCAAGAGACAATCTCAGGTTAAAGTTAACGATGAAATGATATAACGATATGAACGATGGGAAAAATAAAAAATATAAACTCTTATCGTTCATATCGTTATATCATTTCATCGTTGATTCTCAGAACAACCATTAGTTGATATATGAATAAGTTATGCATCACACCCATTCAATCGATGAGTGCATTAATCTACTATAATCCCTTAAACAGGATCTCTTGAGACTATCAGATTCTGATCGAAAACTCTATCTAGCTCACAAAACTCTAAAGCAGAAAAAGCCGATAAATGGATATAGACCTTTCCCTCTTTAGCGATAATTGAGCCAGGCTTTTTCAAGCTGGCATAACGCTCAAACACTTCTTTTTCGTTTGCTTGTGAAGGAAGAGGTGATTGGATGGCTCTTGCAGTTACTTCTTTTTTTGCTTGTGAAGGAAGAGGAGATTGGATGCCTCGAGATACTTTTGCATTTCCAACGCTTGCGATTTCCGTAACTTTTTTATACCCTGTCCAAAACCCGGTAGTTGTTGGAGCAGGTGAATGAACATTAACTTGTTTCATTGTTACTAACACTGACATAATTAGCTCATATTATTATTGGTTAATAATACTAATATTATAACAATTTTTTGAATAATAATAAAGTTATTATTATAAATTTATAAGCTATTGATAATAAGGATGTTATGATTTCTTGCTGTAAGACTTACTAAGCATGGCCAGTGTTTCCATGGCAAATTGATAGGCTGATTGGGAATCCTCAAGAAGCTTTGGATCCATCTTAAAGTCGTCGCTATCTATGTCCGCTTTAGCTTGCTTATCTTTGACTTCAGACGCTGCCTTTGGAGGAGGGTTTTGCGGTGATGCACGAGAAGACGGTTGATAGATTTTTTTGAGTTCTGCTGGCTGGCTTCTTAAAAGTGTCGGTTGAAAAGAGGGAGGTATTGGAGGTTTGCCTACTCCATTGGAAGGCGCTGCCATCTACATAAACCAAATCAAGGGTCCATCATGTTTTATAGAAAGAGCATGAAGAGCTTTAACTTCATCCTCGGTAAATTCACTTTTTTTAATTGTAATCTTCTTTGCGTTAACAATGACCGTTTCAGGTGGTTTTATTCGTATTAACTCTTGCAACATTTCATCAAAGGTGTAAGTTTTGCTTAAGTCAATTTTGGAGATAGATGCGGCTGGTTTTTTCTGCTCGGGTTTGGCAATTGGCAAAATAGTTTTAGGAACCGGCGGAGCAAATTCGGAAATATGACCGCGAGGTTTTACATATGTCCAAACCTTCTTTAAAGAAACAGAAAGTTGAGAAGAGTCAACTCTACTTCCCCAATCAGACGTTATAGACATATAAAAAACCCCCTAAAAATTAGGGGGTTAAATTTAAAGTATTTTTTAAAATTTGAGAAGGATTTTCTACATTCCAGAGCTAAGACTAAATCCCATGTAAGTCAGATAAGCGCCAACAATCAACATGACAGTTAAGGTCAAAATCAATGCTCCGTCGCCCATTTTGGCATAGTGCTTTTTTACCCTCTCAGGATAAGCAATCCTTAAAATCCCTTTTAAGATCATGAGGTAGCCAATAAGTGTGATCAATCCCACAAAGCTCCAAGCCCAGTAGGTATGGACAATTGCGATAATAAGTCCAAAAATCAAATTGAGGCTTGCAGAAAGAGCTAGAAACCCTTTGTTTCCCACTGTTTGTCTAAATGAAGACTTTAACTCTTTCTTTCTAAATAGCCATAAAACTGAAACTATCAAAAGATAGAGGCCTAATAACTTTGCAAAGAAAATATCGAGCATAATGCTATTCCTTGTTAACTATTTTCTTATTCCCATATCGCAAAACAAGAATTATTACAAAGAATTATTCTGGCATTAAATCTTTAGGAGAACATTTTAATGCTTTAGCAATAGATACGATATTCTCCAAAGTAAGATTTCTTTCGCCTCTCTCAACACTACCAATGTAATTTCTATGAAGACCTGCTAGTTCCGCGAGTTGTTCCTGGGATAAATCAAGAAATAGTCTTCGTTTACGAATCCGTTTGCCGAATTCTTTTTGTAACTTAGACTTCTTTTTTTCTAGGTTCTCTTTCATGAATTTATTCCAAATAGGATCACACTAGTGTATTTTTTTGTTGAAAGCTACACACTATGAGTGGTAAATTGCACACTTTAGTGTTCAATTCAGGAGAGAGAAAATTTTGTTCCACAATCAAATAAATCCATTAGATCGCATTCTTACAATCCTTTGTCTAAACAGAGCCTTATGGGGAGAGGTATCGCCCGAGCTTCGTGCTGCTATGATCATTTGGGAAAATAAGCCATTTCATCTCTATTTTTTCTATGATGGAAAGATCTCCAAAGAAGACTATCAATCAGCTAAGCGTGCCGCCTTAGAGGTGATATCCAGTTATCCTAAACACAAAATAGACTTTGATATTCTTCGATGGGACTATCCTAAGCCTATTCCAAAAGAAGGAGAGCTAATCTACCTTCGAAGAGAATGTTAGACTACCACTGTCCGTGTTCTTGAGCGCATTTGCAATGGGGTTTGCGAATACATTTATCGCATGGCTTTTCATAGGTGCATTTAGGGCATTTTGAAACGCAAGCGCATTTAGTAGGTGTAGATTTTGGAGTTGGTGGAGCTGGTTGATTTGGATTGCTATTTGGCGATGAACAGGAAAAACATGCTAGAAGAGCAAGGATTGCAATACTTTTTTTCATAGTTACCTCTTTCTTTGTCTATTTACTGGCCTTCTTCTTTTTTTTGAATGACTTTATCCATTTCCAAAAGGGCATTGGCTGCTTGCTTTTTTGTTCTTTCGACGCGCGTCTTGCTCTTCTCTTTCTTGCTTGAATCGGCCCTTTTGCCATGTAACCCCTAGTTTGATTTAAGCCCCAAAATGCAATATAAGGTATTAAGAATCTATTTTTTTTTTCCTACTTCTTTTTCCTTCTTCTATAAATTTCTGGATTACAGTACAGAAAGAAGAAGATGAAAAATTTTCTCATTTTGTTGTTTCTTAGTGTTTTCACTTGCCTCCAAGCAGGCGGGCCAAAAGCATATCGATTGGATGTTTACCATACAGAAGGGACCAATATTGGAGTGAAAAAGGGGTACACATCGGCTAGCTTATTTTTTTCAACAGATGTTGGGGCGGTTCGTCCTTTTGTAGATGTTCGAGGCCATATTTTTAATGATGGGAAACCTGCATTGAACGTTGGGTTTGGTGCGAGGACTTTTTCTGACGGCGCTCAAATGGTCTTTGGAGGAAATGTCTATTATGATTACAGGCGCACAAAGCATCTACACTGCAATCAAATAGGAATGGGATTTGAAGCTTTGGGAAGAATTTTGGAAGCGCGTGTGAATGGCTATCTCTATATAGGGAAAAAGAAGAGCTCAGCTTTTGACGTAGGTTTTGTAGAGTTTCAAGGGCACCATATCATCTTAGCTGACCGGTTCAAGTATTCTCTTCCCGGTATGGATGTAGAAGTTGGTGGTCATATCACAAGATATAAATACTTCGACTGCTTTCTAGGAGGAGGGCCTTATTACTTCCATCCTCGTTCAGGAGACCAGGCAGTCGGAGGAAAAGTACGTTTTACCGCAAACATTGGCAGGTATTTAACGGTGGAAGGTAGGACCTCCTATGATCCGCATTTTCATTGGACAGGGCAGGGGATGTTAAAACTTACACTTCCTTTTGGTCCAAAAGTTAGAGAAGTGGAATGCTGTTGTGAAGCAAGAAGTTTTAATGAGCGTTTTGTGCAGCCTGTGATACGTCAAGAGATGATCCCTGTCAGCTCTGCAAGGAAGGATTCAGTTGCAATTGATCCTCTAACGGGACTGCCCTACAATGTCATTTTTGTGAACAATACCAGTTCTTCCGATGGAACTTTTGAAAGTCCCTATCCTGTGCTTCTGACTGCAGAAAACGTCTCCAATCCCTATGACATTATCTACTTATTTCCAGGCGACGGCACTACTAATAACCAAGACGTAGGTTTCATTATGAAAGATTTTCAGAAGTTTTGGGGCTCTGGTACTGCGCAAACTCTTGATACGACGCTTGGGACAGTAACTATCCCTGCTTTGACTGCCAATATGCCGGTGATAACGGGTGCAACTCCTCTCTTTGTAGTCTCGCTTGCCAATAACAATGAAGTATCAGGTCTTGAGATCATTACTCCCAACTCTTTTGCATCGATCGGGACTAACAACCTCATCCAGAACTTGATCGCTAAGAACAACACTCTTAGCTTAGGAAATGCATCTGCTGGAGTTGCAACCAATAACTTCTCGGGCACAGGTTTAGTAGAAAATAACCTGATCACAGGAAATGGTAGTGCTTTTTCTGTAGGAGTTCTATTCAATGGAACCAATACTGATCAGATGCAGGGCACTATTTCGAATAATGTGATCGACACTCTTGCAACCGGCATCCTTCTTCAAGGAACCGTACCAAGCAACGAATTTATCATTCAAAATAATGTCATTTCAAATTCAACAAACAGGGCGATTCTAATGCAGCCAACAGGTAGCGCTGCAATGCAAGTTATGATTGGTGACAATCAGATCCTTGAAGATACAAATGCTATAGCTGCGATTCAAACCCTCTTAAATACAACCAATAGTCCTTTTTCTATTTCCATCTTCAACAACACTATTGAGGGGGGAGATACCGGTATTCTCATGATTAATCAGGGGGGATCTGGCGCCTTTGAAATGTCCTGCTTTAATAATACTATTACCAATGTCGGGGCAGGGATGGAGGCTGACCATGTGCCAAGTGCAGGCGGTCCAATGATCTTATCTATTCAAGATAATATCATCACTGCTTCCAATAGTGCAGGGTTTCCAGGGATCCGACTACTTTGCAATGGAACAGGCACTACTGAATTACAAGCATCAGTGGTTGGTAACGTGATTACCGGATTTACCCATGGTATTCGGCTAGATAACATCGGTGCTGCTAATCCAAACAATCAATTAGCTGTAAATATTTCAGGGAATAATATCTCTAACTATCAAAATAATGGGATTTTATTTAATGCATCAAATGGAGTTAGCAGCGTAATCACTTACAATAATAGTGTTCAAGGAACTGGCAGCGCTCTTAACGGAATGGATATAGAAAACACAGCATCTGTTTGTTCTATCATAGACAATAACCTCCTGAACAGTCCAAGTCACGGACTTATCATCAATAATAGCGGGAGTGGAACGATCTGTCTTGAGCTGCTTCAAAATACCAGTAATAGCGGATTTCAACTCAATAATAGTGGGTCAAGTTTTCTCTTAGAAGTGCCATCACTCACATCTAATAGTCCAAACCCGACTACTAGTGGAACAATCACGAATGTACCTGCAGGAAGCTGTGGTTGTAGTGGGGGCTAGAGAACTCTAGCCCCCTCGAATGACTATTAGAAATCACCTCGAACGCTAAAGGTAAGCCCTTGGAAGTAGAGATTTCCAATGGGTGCGCTTTGTGCTTGGCTGTCATTATACCATCTGATCATGTTCTGGTTGAACCAGACTTGATATTGGTATCCAAGCTCTAAGCTATAGTGGAATGTGCTGCAAGGAGTGTAGCCTTCCCAATGAAAGCCAACGTAGGCATCGAGTTCCGGTCTCATCGTATTAAATCTATTCCCTGAGTGAGCAAAAATATTGGTGACATTGGGAGATGTTTGATCGTTAGTTAGATGGAAACGAGTGTACATGATATCAGCACCAAGTTTAGCAATTAAGCTAAAATGCTGACCATAGTACCAATCGGTCTCAATACCAAGTCTTGGACCTATGCCCCAAGCATGGCTCTTGAGAAAGACATCTAATTGGTAGGGAACGCCGCCAGGAGTTGTTGTAGTTAGGAAATTCATGGTGCCAGTGAATTTTTGACGGATCCAAGGCATTGCAAGGCCCACAAATGGACTAAACACTAATCGTGTTCCAATGAAACCACGTCTTGCAAACTCAAGATTTACATTATTAAAGTGGAGGAGCCAGGTATCTGATAAGCTACTTACAGCGTTATTGTTGCCTGTACTGCTGATTAGATCATTGTTTGCCCATCTTTCAAAAATAAAGCCGCCTGGAGTTGCTGTGGAGTCGACGTGGGTATTTGCATGCAGCCAAGTGTATTCTAAAGCCACATCCCAGTTGTCATAATCAAAAGCCCATCCAAGGCCGACTTTAAAACCCGGCTTGAAGGATGTGTTCATATAGGCCATTCTTCCGCTATTCCAGCTAAGATTGCCGGTAGCATTTGAAGCGATTACATCGAAGGCTTCAAAAGCTACATCCATATTGTCTTGACGGGGCTGCCAGAAAATAAAATCTGCCCAAACAGAGTAGACCCATTGATTAGGAAGATGGATTCTGGCCGTAGCAGTGTAGGCAGAACACATGGTTTGGCAGTTAATGTTAGTAAGACAGCATGGCTCTCCAGGAGTGTCGGAAGGACATGGAGTAGGGCAGCAGGATTCATTTCTTGCATAGGCACTTGATACCAAGCACATGATGAGAGAGAACTTCTTCAAAAACGACTTCATAGTTAATCCTTTGAGAATAAAAAAAGATAAAGTGAATGGTACAAGTGTAGATCTCCTTTGTCAATTAATATTTTATTTAGTAAGTAGGGCATTATGACAAGGAAGGTTAACTATGGCGTCTATTACTAAATATCTAATGTGTATGGGATTAGTAGCGTTACTTTTTTCATGCTCGGGAAATAATGATAATTCTAACATGAGTCATTGCAAAGACGAAAGTACTTGCGTGAGCGATCCTAATTGCATGTGCTGGTGTTCAGTAAAATGTGGATTTAGAAAGAAAACTCCGCAAGATATGCCTGTTTTTGTAGATGACGATGCTAATGGAAAGCATTGCTACTGCAAACAATGGGACTTAGATCACTATGAAGATAACTGCATCGAACATAAAAATATGAAAGAGCCGCAACAGTAATGAGCAAATGGGGGGAGTGATCCCCCCTAAACATCTTGTTAGCAACTAGCCAATTTTTCGTTTCTTGCCTTTACCTTCATCACCCCACTTTTTTTCTTCGCCTTTTTGTTTCCATTTTTCTTGTTTCTGTTGCCAGCTTGATTGTCCTTGTTTATTTGGCATAGAGGTTTTAGGATGCCAGTTCTGGAACTCTCTCATTGCTTGATCATGAGATAGACCGTGTCTCATTTGGATCTTATGTAAAAGTTCGTTTAAATCTCCGTCGATTTCATCTAAGTCCTCATCAGTCAGTCTATTCCATCTCTCTAAGAGCTTATATTTAATATCGTTCCATTTTTGCTCAAATTCGTATCTTTCCAC
>Ga0206942_1156_pt2 | contig 19334 bp, 17 predicted proteins | sample Alteio_BWOrgHeat_6_FD_153253 | JGI IMG/M metagenome (GOLD analysis project Ga0206942, IMG submission 153253) | Enriched cells from forest soil in Barre Woods Harvard Forest LTER site, Petersham, Massachusetts, United States -... | ecosystem: Environmental > Terrestrial > Soil > Temperate forest > O... | reverse complement strand
TATCAATTAAAGGCAAAGAATTTTTAATGACAATACAACGACATATAAATGATTACGATTTGCCATCAAGAGTAAAAAGTCAATTAAAAAAAGCAGGACTTGTAAAGGACAAGAATGAAAAGAAAGATAAACAATAATTATATTTAAATGAACGAACTTTTTTATTTGAAAGCTTTCTTTATAAAAAAATATCCGCTCATCTTTTTGCTGTGTGCGTTATATGCAAATAGTTTTTGCAAGCCATCCAATCGTTATTCCGGTAAATCAATAAATTTTGCAGACACAACTATTCATGAAGCAGTAACCGATTCTTCTCTTGTGCAAACTACTTTGCAAAAACCAAATTGTAAAGGCAAAAAAATTTATTTAACCAAAGGTGGAGATAACGGTGTTTATTTTGATGGAAATTCATTTGGATGCAAACCGGGTGATACATTGGTTTTGCAGGCTTCAAATAACCCTTATACATATTTTGCAATCGGCGCTTTACATGGAACAGAAGATTGCCCGATTACAATTATAAATGAAGGCGGGCAAATAAATCTTAGTAATGGAATGGCTTTGGATAATTGCCGGTTTATAAATATTACGGGCACTGGGAATTCAAAAGAAAATTATGGATTTAAAATTGAAGATCCAGCTTCACAGGGAGTAGGTGTTGATATACATGGAAGATCTTCAAATATTGAAATACAGCATGTCTTTATTCACAATAAAACGTATGGCTTTTGGGTGAAGCAGGAGGGAAGTTGTATTGATTCACTTCAATATCCAAACTGGGTCATCGGCAATATTTATATTCATGATAATAAAATTGTAAAGATGAACCAGGAAGGAATGTATCTTGGTTCTACTGACCCGAATGGCGCAAGAAATGTTTCATGCGATGGAAAAGTTATACATCCAATGCCCTTGCGTTTAGGAAATATAAAAGTGTATAACAATATTGTTGACAGCACTAATCGTTCTGGCATTCAATTATCATGCGGTTCAGAAATAATGAATGAAATATTTAACAACACAGTTACAAATTGCGGTTTTGAACTGAGTGATATTCAAGGAAACGGAATTAGCTTGGGCGGATATTCAAGCGCAAAAATTTATAACAACAAGATCAATCACACTTATGCGCTGGGTATAATGTGTTTGGGAAGCGGTAAAATTTTAATTAAAAACAATACGATTGATAATAGCGGAAACCTTAACGGAAATAAAACAAACGGCATGGCAGGAATTATGATTGATACCAGGCCAACCAACCCTGTTGACAGTACAAATTTTTTTATACTGGATAATAAGATTGGATCAAACACCGATCACTCAATAAGAGTATATAAAACGGTTGACAGTTATGCGAAAGGAAATGTTATTTGCAATTCGGGCAATGTTGAAGCCGCGGATGGAATTGATCTGACTGATTGTTCGAATAAAAAATAAAAGCCTCAGCTAAATTTTTCTTTGAAGACTATTGGATGGATTTTTAGTAAGAATACTTCCTGAAAGGTTTATAGTTTTTTTCAGTAGCTAAGCCAAGCATAGGCAAATCTTCTTTTGAATCTCCGTACGCATGAATTTTTTGATAATCTGCCAGCTTATATCTCGTTTGTATATGCCTTACTTTTTCTTTTCCTGAACAATTTAGACCTTCAATTTTTCCTGTAAGCTTTCCGTTTTTTACCTGCAGTTTTGTTGCAATGCACTCAATGTTATATTTAGAACACCAGGGAAAAATCCAGTTTTCTGCAGAAGCAGAAATAATTATTACAGGCGTTTTGTTTTGTAAATGTTTTCTTATTTCATGTAAAGCACTTTTCTTTAAAAGATGCGGTAATTTTTTTTCAGTAAACTCTCTGCATAAAATATTGAATTTAGCTGCATCAAAACCTTTTAAAAAATAGATCAATAAAATTTCTTTGGCCCGATGGTTTGAGAGCAAACCAATTTTATATAAAACAATTATTGGTGAAAGAATAAGAATTCCTAAATAATAATTGAATTTTCCTTTAATAAATTTTAGTACTTCGGCAAGCGTATCTTTTGATGTTATTGTTCCATCAAAATCAAAAAAAGCTATTTCTGTATTATTAATTTTTACGTTGGCTATCATCACAATTTCTTTTTCTTAAACATGTTTTCAGGAACCGATTTTATAATCTTCATTATCCATTTCCAGAACCATTTTACATATACAACATTTTGATTTTTTCTTATTGCTTTTTCAACTGCATCCGCAACCTGTTCTGTACTTGCTGTAAGCAAAGGTGGTAAATTTAATTCAGCCGTCATTTTTGTATTTACAAAACCCGGCAAAACTGTTACTACATGCACGTTATCATGATAAAGCTTATTTCTTAATCCTGATAAATACGCAGTAAAGCCAGCCTTAGCACTACCGTAAATATAATTGCTTTGTCTTCCTCTTTCACCTGCAACAGAACTTATTCCCACAATAGTCCCGCTTTTTTTTGCAGCATACTCTTCAGCAATAATATTTAAAATTGAAACGGCGCCGGTGTAATTACTGTTAATCATTTTTGATGCTTCCTGCCAATCTTTTCCCGCAGTTATATTATCACTCATATATCCAAATACGCAAATGGTAATATCTGGTTTGACAGACAATGATTGATAAAAAAAAGCATGCGAAGCAAAATCTGTTGCATCAAATTCGTGAATTGTACAGGCAACATTATACCGTACAGAAATATCTGATTGTAATGCCTGTAAACGATTTGAATTCCTGGCTGCGAGTTGAATATTATTTCCTTTCTCAGCCATTTTACGTGCAATGGCAACAGCCATATCCGAGGTTGCTCCTAACAATAAAACTGTTGACATAATTATAACTGGGGAGTTAATAATAAACGATCCGATTGAATAGAGCGGATCTTTCCCTTGGGATTATATGTATTTAAAATTTGCTTAAACTCATTTAATCTTGGATAACCTGCTGTTAATACTTCGGGCTTCATGCGCGCATCTTTGCTCATGTATAAACGGCCGCCGTAATTCAGCACTATTTTATCCAGTTCATCAAGAAACTTAAACAAACCATCTCTAACAGGAAAATCAAGTGCTAATGTATAACCTTCTGTTGGAAATGATATTAAGCTTTCCTGTTTACCAAACACTTTTAATACAGCAAGAAAAGAACCTAATCCTTCATCGCTGATGCGATTGAGGATTTCAACAAGCCCTTGCTTTGCTTCAAGCGGCAATACAAACTGGTATTGTATAAATCCTTTTTTCCCATAGCCCCGGTTCCAGTTTAAAATTGCATCAAGCGGATAAAAAAATGGTTCGTAGCTAACTACATTATTAATTTCTTTTTTAAAGTTTTTTCCATAATACAAAAAATTAAAAAGCTTTACTGTAAAGCTGTTCAAAACCCATGATGGAAGATTGATTGGAAACGGAATACTTTTTTTTGCCGGTAACTTTAATGGATCAGATTTATATTTTTCAGGCAACTCATCAACCTTTGCATGTTCACCTAAAATAAGAATGCTTCTTCCAAATTGTTTACCTTTTTTTAAGCAATCAATCCATGCAACAGAATAAGTATAATGATTGTATTCATCAAACAAACGAATAACTTCATCTAAGTTTTCTGCTTTAACCTGTTTTTGTTTTATGTACGAAGTTTCAATTTTTTTCAACCTGAATTTTATTCTTGTTATTAAGCCTGTTAAGCCCATTCCGCCGCAGGTTGCTTCAAACAATTGGGTGTTTTGAGAAGGTGAACAAACAGTTATCGTTCCATCAGCCAATATCAATTCCATCTCCACAATATGATTGGAAAAAGAACCATCAATGTGATGATTTTTTCCATGAACATCACTGCCAACAGCGCCGCCAACAGTAATAAATTTTGTGCCGGGAGTTACAGGAAGAAACCATCCTTTGGGAACAATAAATTCTAAAATTTTATCAAGAGTAAGTCCGCTTTGACATTCTAAAATACCGTTTGTTGTATCAAAAGAAAGCACTTTGTCATACTTTAAAGTATTGATTGTTTCGGTTGATAAGGAAGCGTCTCCATAACAACGTCCATTGCCGCGGGGAATAAAATGCGTGCTTTCTTTTACTAATTTTTGTAACTGATCATCGAAACTAAAAAAACGCTCATCGCTTTCCATCACCGGATAGTTTCCCCAGTTCGCAATTTTTTTCTCCACGCTTATTTATTTAAAAATTGAAATGTCTTTTATATAAATGATTGAATAAAAACTAATAATCCATAAAACCAGGGTTATTTGCAAAAATTTGTCTTTGTATAAAAGATCTGTTGGTGAACCGCTATTTTTTTCTATAAAAGTTATTTGCAAATATCGCATTAAGCCAACTATTACAAATAGTGTAGTATAATAAAGCCTGTAAACATTCCAACGTTGCATCACTTCAGGCGAAATAGTGTACATTAAATATGCGATAATAATTATCCCGGTAAACAGCGAAAGCATCGCATTTAAAAATTCAAGATTATAACCTTTGATTGCTTTGCGCATATCAAGCCCTGAGTCAAGTTTTATTAAAACATCATCACGACGTTTTGCAATTGCCATAAACATTGCAAGCAGAAAAACCATTATCATCAGCCATTGTGAAATGCCGATTACTGCAATAACACCGCCTGCTTTTATCCGCAACACAAATCCCATTGCCACCAAAACAATATCAAGAACAGAAATATTTTTAAGGCCGAGAGAATAACCAAGATTCATTACAAAATATATCATCAGCACAAATAAAAATTTCATTTTTATAAATGCTGCTGCTGTAATACCTAAAGCCACGCAAATAACAAATAAAGTTATGGCTGCTCTTTTTGTAACTGCACCTGAAGCCAATGGCCGCAATGATTTTGTTGGATGTTTTTTATCAGCTTCAATATCCATGTAATCATTAATAATATAAATGGAGCTGGCGATAAATGAAAAAGCACCAAAACCGGCCAGGCAGGATAAAAGCTTCTCAACATTAAATACTTCACCTGAAAAAAACAATGGAAGAAAAATAAAAGAATTTTTGATCCAGTGTTTAGGGCGCGTTAAGCTTATATATTGTCCCATTATTTTATTATCTGCAGTTAAACCCGTGGTAATCATGTTTAGTGTATTAACTTAAATGCTTGTTTATCACTTTGCTTAATTCTTCAATGCTTTTTTCCCAAGTGTGCGTTCTTGCAAAAGCTGTTCTTTCCGTTGCCAGTTCGTTGCAGTTTTCTGAAAGCGCTTTCGTTACTAAGCTTATAAATTCTAATGGCGAATCAGAAAGATAAGTATATGGCTCAAACATACGCATAGCTTCTGTTCTTGTTGCCACAACAGGTTTTCCCATTGCCAGGTATTCATCAATCTTTAGTGGATAATTGCCTTTGGTAATTTCGTTTTTAACCTGCGGATTAATACATACATCAAATGCATTTATATAAGCGGGCAGCTCGTCTAAAGGTTTTCTTCCCAGGAAGTATACATTATCAAAATTGCGTAAAATAGTGTTCTCAAAATTTTTATATTCAGGACCAACTAAAACTATATTTACCTTACTGTAAGTTTCTGCAATAGATGCAATAATATTTTCATCAAGCCGGTCGGCATCAAGCGTGCCTGTATATCCAACAATGGGATAAGGGATGTCTGCTAAATCAACAGGGGTTTCATAGTGTTTATTACCATCGAACAGGCTAATGTTGCAGCCCTGCCCTATATTGTATGATGAAGAATTGTGCAACTGGCAATACATTGCATAGTATTCCGAATTGGTAACTACCGCATCAGCTTTTTCTATCAGTTCAGGTTCTAAAATATCACAATGTTTTTTCCAGTAATCATATCCTCTTAAATAATCACGGCAATAATAAATATATAAAGATGGTGATAATAATTCTTTAAGATAAAAGCCGTTATAAATATCATTATCATTAAACAGTATAACATCTTCAAAGCCAAGATGATTAATCGCAGCTTTAATGTCCTTCGCCAAGCGCTTATTATTTATAAAATTTAATTTTTTAAACGCCAAGGTTGAAGGCAGCCAGTTTATAGATTCTATTACAGATTCAGGAAACAACTGCCACATATTTTTTTTAATATTCTGAATCTTGTTCTTGTTTTTTTTAATTATATCATAGTGCATTTTAACGCCATCATCTTTTTCTTTTGAATACCATGTTTTGCGGTTAATTGGTTTATTTACATACAATACTCTGTTATGTTCAGCAAGGCGTGTTGCAATATCTTTGCAGTTGCTGCCAATATCATAATACCAGGGCTGTAAGCCAATGATTAAAATGTCTTTCCCTTTTATTTCAGAAAGATTTGAAATATTTACCTCATTATTTAAAAGAGATAAGGCTTCCATGTCCATGTATTAATATAAATTTTGGTTAGTTTTTCGATTTACCTAATCCTTGCAATAAAATTGGCGGTGTTATTAATCTTATTGTTTCTTTCATTGAAGTTACAAAGCGGGATTTTTTATCTTCTTTCCTGTATTTAAAAATGGTATTGTGATCCGCTTCGCTTACAGCCATTTCTTCTACAGGCCTTCCGTTTGTATAATAATATAATGCAAGTGATTTACGTGATCTGCCTTCAGGACATCTTACCACATTTGGATTTCCGTGATAGGACGTACTTGTGGTTGAAAACATTGCCATCCTGTTGAAAAGGGGCATAATTGATTTACGGCATGCCTGCATGTCTTTATCCCACAATTCAAACTGGCCGCCATATTCTTCTTTCCAGTCATCATTTAAATAGATTAATACATTCAATCTTCTGTCAAGTTTTGTTCTTGGATGTTTATTAAAGTCAGCGTGAATTTTAAGCATGCCGCCGGGAAGTATCTGGTGGCAACCGCCGCCATCATAAAAAGGATCAGGAATTAAATTTTCTATGCCTGTAAGTTCAGATAAAAATTCAAGAAATGGCTGTGAGTTTAAGAAATGCATAAACTCTTTTGTTGTTTCGCCAAACCTGTATTCTCCTTTTGAGGCCAGCTTTATCTGGTTGGCATCATTATATTTAAAATCTGCATTTTTCGACATGTCGGGAAACTCGCTTAATACTTTCCTTAAAACATCTTCATTAAAAAAGTTGTCAAAATAAATGCTTGGAAACGGGTCTGATGAAGCGTATTGAGATTTATATTCGCTTGCAAAATTTTTTAATTCTTCAGAAGATTTTGGAATAAAATTCATGGTGCTTTTTTTATCTGTATAATATAATTTCAAAGTACTAAATTAGTGAAGAATGAAAACCTTTTCCGGCTTTTTAAGTGAATATTTGGTTTTATCCTATATACGTTTAATTTTAACAGTTAAACGATTCTTTTATTTATTTGATATTAGCAGTTGAATGAAGTCAAAATCCTTTTATTCCAAAAATTCCTTATTCAAGAACGCTGATATATATATAATTATTTTCTTTTGCTGCGTTCCTCTTTTTTTAAGCTTTCCTTACAGGGTAAATATTTTTCTTTCCTGGGAAGGCGCTTACCGCTTGTATCTGGGTCAAATTCCTTACAGAGATTTTGGTTTGCCAATGGGTTTTATGTATTGGGTTGTGCCGGCAATTTTCTTTAAAATTTTCGAACCTTATTTAATTACATTGGTAAAGGCACAGGTTTTTTTAAATCTTATCTGTTGCTTATCATTCAGAGGCATTTTGAAAAAATTAAACCTTGCCGATGGAATAAGGATTTCTGTTATTATTGTTTTCTGTCTTTCTTATATACTTATAAATTTCTGGCCGTGGTATAATAATTCTGTTATTATTTATGAAATAGTTGCGCTGAATTTTTTATTTGCATTTTTTATAAGAGAAAATAATCGAAAATATATTTACCTCATTCTAAGCTGTTTTTTCTTTTTCATTTCTTTTTTTACAAAACAGGATGGCGGATTTCTTGGCTTTGCAATAGCTTTTGCTTTGGTTTTTTATAATGCACTTATAACAAAAAAATGGAAAGACCTTTTTCTTTTTCTTATATGTTATGCTGCAATTGGATTCATGATAATTTTTCCGTTTACCCAATATAGTTTTGGTTATTGGTTTAATCATGGTCAGCCGCCACACACGGCAAGATTTAGTGCACAGGATTTATTGAATGAAACTTTTGCCGGCTCACAGTGGATAAAATTTTATTTTTTATTGATTGCTATAATTGTTGCATTTAAAGTTCGTAATAACAAAAACTTTTTTAAACAAAGAAGTGAAATACTTTTCTTGTTATTAACGCTGGGTATATTAACCGAAGCTTTGATTTTTGGCATTACAAGTTATACGCCACCCGATAATAATATCTTCTACCACAGTTTTGCACTGGCATACATTATTACAGGTTTGGCAGAAATAACTGCAATTGATTTTAACCGGTACAGGTATTTTTTTGCACTTGCTGTTCTTATTTTATTTTGGTGGTCAGGTGGGTATTGGCAATATTTAAACAGGATAACTGCACGTTTATTTCCTCAGCAAGCAACTGTTGTAAAAAATGACAGCACTGCTGAAAATGTGATTAATCAACATACTTACATGCTTAATCTTGATACAAATCATTATGAAGATGAAAGCACCTGGAAAAATATAGATTCATTAAAAGCATTTCAGAAAATATATTTGCCGCCTTCAACCATTGCAGGTATTCAGCGACTCGAAAAAATGCCTGTATTAAAAAATAAAGATGTTCGTGTTTTAAATATGAGTGAATTAACGCCGCTTGATTATGAATTTGGTTATACGCTTGAACGGGGAGAGAATTATCCTTTGTGGGATCATTTGGGTGTTTGCATGTTTAATAAGCAATGCACTGATTTCTGTAACAAGATAAAAAGTAAACAATATGATGTTGTGTTATTTGAATACGTTCCATCTTTAAATAATTTCTACCCTTTTAGAATAAGAGATTCTCTGCAGGTATATTATAATAAAACTGACAGTTTTTTTGCGCCAAGAAGACCCACTAATGGTATGATTGAAGTGTATGTGAAATGAGCTTAGTCAATTGTATAATCCCATAAATTCCGGTTCAGGCTATGCATCTTTATGTGGCAAGGTGATCCAGTTGTGCCCGTCTCTTGCAATCAATGCTTCCGCATCTTCAGGCCCCCAGCTATCAGGCGCATAATTTGGAAAATCAATCGGCGGTCTTTGTTCCCATGCTTCAATAATAGGTTTTACAACCTGCCATGCAACTTCAACCTGGTCTGCCCGCATAAATTGCGCAGGGTTTCCTTCCATCACATCAAGCAATAAAGTTTCATACGCTTCCGGCTCATGATCTTCAGGATAAGCATCTTTATAACTGAATATCATATCAACAGGATTAAGTGTCATGCTTTGTCCCGGGCGTTTAGCCTGGAACCGCAAACGAATATCCATCTCTGGTTGTATGCTTATTGTTAAACGGTTTGGACGCCAGGTTTCAGCGGCTTCCGCAGGAAAAGCATAATGCGGTGCAGGCCTGAATTGTATATTGATTACTGAAGTTTTCTGATGCATATATTTACCTGTACGCACATAAAACGGAATTCTATGCCAGCGCCAGTTATCAATAAAAAATTTTGCAGCAACAAATGTTTCCACATTTGAATCAGGATTTACTTTTTCTTCCTGCCTATAACCTTTTACTTTTTCGCCTTTCATCCAGCCTTCACTGTATTGCCCGCGTACAGCAAAATCACGCACTTCTTCTTTTGTTATTTTTCGAATGGCATTTAATACAGCAACTTTTTTATTGCGTATTTCGTTCGCTTCAAAATTTACAGGCGGCTCCATAGCAACCATACACAGCAATTGAAGAATATGATTCTGCACCATATCACGCAAAGCGCCACTTTGTTCATAATAACCGCCGCGTTCTTCCACACCAACAGTTTCCGCAACAGTTATCTGCACATGATCAATATAATTCCTGTTCCATATTGGTTCGAATAAAGCATTAGCAAAGCGCAAAGCCAGAATATTTTGTACCGTTTCTTTTCCAAGATAATGATCAATGCGGTAGATCTGATCTTCAGCAAACATCTGCGAGAGCAATTCATTTAATTCATGTGCACTTTTTAAATCATGGCCAAAAGGTTTTTCCACCACAATACGGGTGGTGCCTTTATCGCTGCAGAGTTTTACTGTAGATAATTTTTTTGCAATATCAGGAACAAGCTGCGGTGCAACAGCAAGATAAAAAATCACGTTCGGATGTGTCTTCCAATCCTGCTCATATTCACGAACTTTATCAGTAATAATTTTATAAGCGGCTTCGTCTTCAGCATCCATTTTTAAGTAAGAAACACGGCTTGAAAAATCTTTCCACTCGCCATTGCCATCATCTTTACGGCGGCTGAATTCCTGTATGCCTTCAAATAAATGCTCCCGGAATTTTTCATCGCTGTATTCTGATCTTCCGATACCAACAATGGCAAATTGTTCGGGCATCCATTCATCAATAAATAAATTATACAGTGCAGGTGTAAGCTTGCGCTGGTTAAGGTCGCCGCTTCCGCCAAAAATAAAAATTATTGAAGACGGCGGTCGTTTGTTATTGCTATTGGTTTCAGACATTTTATTTATTATTTAGTGGGCTGTAGTATATGAATTGAACTTCGTTGTGTCACTCCCTTGTACTGCATTAATTCTATTGAACTTTTATCCGTTAGTTTTAAAACCAATCATTCTTCTTTCTTGCTGGGGAGGATTTAATAATTGTTTTAAAGTATCAAAAATAAGGGCAATATCCTGTTTATTTTGTGTTACATCTTTTTCCATTTTTTCTATTGAAAGCAGAATATCTTTATGTGCAAGTAAAGCTTCTTTCATTTTATTAAAGGTGCGGATGATTTGAATGTTTACCTGTATAGCAATGTTACTGTTTAAAATGCTTGATAACATGGCAACGCCAAGTTCAGTAAAACAAAAAGGCGGATAGCGTAAACCCATCTTGTCAGAATTGGAGGTCGCAATTTGCGTCCTCCAATTTGTAAGCTCATCTTCAGTCATTTCAAACATAAAATCTTCAGGAAATCGTTCTATATTTCTTCTAACTGATTCTTTCAATCTTTTTGTTTCAACCCCATACATTTCAGCGAGGTCACGATCAATCATAACTTTAAAACCCCTGATAAAATAGATTTTATTGACGATAATTTCATCTGAAATAAAATTGCTTATATGTTTTTTAGCAGCCGGCATTTGTAATTAAGGTTTTGAGGTCATAAACTGTGACCTCAAATTAAATTATTTAGAATCGGGCTGTGGGTTTTCCGTCTCTGCATGTTTCTTATCAGCCTGCACCACTTCTTCATGCCATTCAGTATGAAAGATGCCTTCTTTATCTATACGCTGATAAGTATGCGCACCAAAATAATCCCGTTGTGCCTGTATTAAATTTGTTGGCATTGTTGCGGAACAATATGCATCAAAATAACCAAGAGCACTCATTAAACCGCTAACAGGAATTTTGCTTTGCACGGCAAGTTTAATAACAGCGCGTAAATGCTTTTCTTTTTTCTTTAAAAGCTTTGCTGTGTGTTTGCTTAATAAAATATTTGAAAGCGTTTTATCTTTTTTGAACGCTTTATAAAAATCTTCAAGCAAAGCTGACCTGATGATGCAACCACCGCGCCATATTTTTACAACATCTCCAAGTGGAATTTCCATATTTAATTCTGTAGATGCTTTATATAACATAGAAAGTCCCTGCGCGTAACAAATGATGGTTGCAAAGTATAAAGCATCTTTTATTTTTTCAATATCAGTTTGCTTTCCGCCTTTAAGATCTTTTGTTTTTGGATGATATAGTTGTGCAGCAGCAAGTCTTTCATCTTTATAAGCCGAAAGTGTACGCATAGCAACAGCAACATCAATTACAGGAACAGAAACAGGCAGTTCCATCGCGTCCTGTGATGTCCATTTGCCCGTACCTTTTGAGCCTGCTTTATCTGAAACTACATCAACCAGCCTTGTTTGAGCATCTTCATCATCTTTTAAAAATATTTCACTGGTTATTTCAATTAAAAAAGATTCAAGCTCGTTTTTATTCCATTCTGTAAAAACCTTTGCCAGCTCATCATTATTTAAACCAATACCGCGTTTCAGCATATCATACGCTTCGCTTATTAATTGCATGATGGCATATTCAATTCCGTTGTGCACCATTTTTACATAATGGCCGGCAGCACCTTTACCCATATAAGCAACGCAGGGTTCGCCACCTACTTTTGCTGAAACAGCTTCCAGCATCGGCTTTACACGTTGCCATGCAGCCAAATCTCCGCCCGGCATAATGCTTGGTCCTAAACGTGCACCTTTTTCACCTCCACTTACACCCATTCCCATAAAATGAATGCCTTTTTCATTTAGATAATTTACACGCTTTAGCGTATCAACATAATGAGAATTTCCTCCATCAATTATTACATCATCTTTTTCAATAAAAGGCAGCAGGTTTTCTATTACATTGTCAACAGGTTTGCCTGCTGGTACCAGCATCATAATTCTTCTTGGTTTATCAAGTTGCGTAACCATTTCTTCCAGCGTAACAACTCCCTTTACAGTGGTGCCGGATGTTGCCTCATCTTCTAATTTTTTGGCCTTAGCTGCATCCAGGTCAAAACCAATAACCTTATAACCATGATCAGCCATATTCAATAAAAAATTACTTCCCATTACACCAAGGCCAATCATTCCAAAATCGTATAATGTATCTGACATAAAATATTTTTAAGAGTGCGCAAGATAGATAAATCAGTCAATAGTCAATAGCCAATAGCCAATGGTAAATGATTAACGTTCATATAACTTTTCGATATGCGGACTTCCTGACTTTCCAACTTTGTTTCGTAATTTTGCGATAATTTATTTAATGTATGAATAGTGTTGCGAATGGCGCGCCAACTTTAACTGCAAAAGATTTTACCACTGACCAGGAAGTACGCTGGTGTCCGGGTTGCGGAGATTACTCCATTTTAGCACAGGTGCAAAAAGTAATGCCCACGATTGGTGTGCCGAGAGAAAATATTGTTATCATTAGCGGTATTGGTTGCAGCAGCCGTTTTCCATATTATATGAACACGTACGGCATGCATTCTATTCATGGCCGTGCAACAGCAATCGCCAGCGGTTTAAAAGCAACAAGACCGGAATTAAGTGTGTGGATAGTAACCGGCGATGGTGATAGTTTAAGCATTGGCGGCAATCATACAATTCATTTATTGCGACGAAATTTTGACGTAAATATTTTGTTATTCAATAACCAGATATATGGTTTAACAAAAGGACAATATTCACCCACATCAGAAAAAAATAAAGTAACGAAAAGCACACCGTTGGGCAGCATTGATCATCCTTTTAATCCGCTGGCTTTGGCAATGGGCGCCGATGCAACTTTTATTGCACGCAGCATGGATCGTGATCCAAACCATATGCAGGAAATGTTACAACGTTCGCATAAACATAAAGGTTCATCATTTTTAGAGATATACCAGAACTGCAATATTTTTAATGATGGCGCTTTTGAAATGTTTACTGAAAAATCGAGCAAGGCTGATGAAACTTTATTTCTTGAACAGGGCAAACCATTGCTGTTTGGCGCTACAAAAAATAAAGGTATTAAGTTAGATGGTTTTAAACCTGTTGTTGTTGAAATAGGAGTAAGCGCTTCTGTTGATGATATTTGGGTACATGATGATTCCGATTTTTATAAAGCGCAGATATTAGTGCGCATGTTTGATGATCCTAAACTTACTGATCATTTACCAAGACCATTTGGTGTTTTTTATGAAACTGAACGTGCATGCTATGAAGAGGTGTTAAAAATGCAGGTTGAAGAAACAATTGCAAGCAAAGGAGCAGGTGATTTAAATAAATTGCTGCGCGGAAGAGAAGTTTGGGAGATTATATAAGTACTTATATAATTTAAAATGGCAGACTGCTTAATTTCCTTTTTTAATTAAATTAGCTTTTTCGTATACATTTTTTTTGAACCACGCTTAACCTCTTAAGGAAATTTTTTGAATATTGTATAACGCAGTAAAATTTCGATCAACAAATAAAAAAGTGCTGCAATTACTAAAGGCGCAAATTTTTCAGTATAGCGATTATAACTTGTTACTTCTATTTTAGATTTCTCCAATTGGTTTATGCTTTGATAAATTTTTTGCAGTGCTGTATTATCTGTTGCATGAAAATATTGGCCGTTGGTTTCATCAGCAAGCTTTTTTAGTAATGGTTCATTAAACTCAAGTGTTTTATGTTGAACAACCGGTCCTAATGGCGAGTCAACAACTTCGTCAACTTCTTTTTCTGAGCCAACACCAATCGTATACACTTTTATACCATAATATTTTGCCATTTGCAAAGCCATATCCGGAGGGATTGTTCCACCAAAATCAACACCATCGGTAAGCAGTATAATTATTTTGCTTTTTGCTTTGCTGTTGCGCAGCCTGTCAACGCTGGTAGCAAGGCCGCTGCCAATTGCAGTTCCCTCATCCTGCAAATAACCGCTTTCTATTGTTTGTATCTGGTTTAAAACGGCATCATGATCTGCAGTAAGCGGACAAAGCGTAAAACTTAAATTGCTGAATATTACAATCCCAATTTCATCGCCGGGCCTGTTACGTACAAAATCTGTTGCCACTTGTTTTGATGCTTCAAGCCTGTCAGGATTAAAATCTTTTTCTGTCATGCTGCCGCTTATATCAAAGCACAACATAATGTCAATGCCTTCTCCTTCATTTTGTGTTTCGGTAAATTTTTGGCGTGGTCTCGCCAGGGCAATTATTAAACATATAATGGCCAAACATCTTAATATAAAAGGCAAATGCCGCAATGAAGTTCTGAAGCCTTGCGTACCTTTTACAAAATGCGTTGTGGTTACCAGCATTGATGCCTGCTGCCTGTTATTGCGCCTGATATATTCATAAATTAATATGGGCATTAATAACAATGCACCTAAAACCCATGGCCAGGCGAACTCAATATTTTGATACCATTCTGTCAGCATTACTTCTTGCTATATTTACTGATTCATCAATTTGATGCAGGCTTTTTATTATTTCTTTTAAAGTGTCTTTGCTTTCTTCTTCCTGCGGCATGTATTTAGCGAATTTTACAGATGCATTCAATTCGAAAACCTGCCGAAATTTTGAGCGTAACTGTGCATTCTGCAGGTACACATTCATGCGGGCAAATAATTCTGTAACGGTTAGTTGTAAAGCTTTTACCTGTAACATTTCTTCAAAATATTGCCTGGTAATAAAATCTATTTCTGAATGAAATTTTTTTATTGCCGCAACAGATGATAGCGGCTCCATTTGCAAGACCTGTAATTTTTCTATAGCACGTTCCAAAGGTGTTCCTTTTAAAATAATTTTTGGAGCAGTTGTAATTCTTTTTTTCCCTTTTTTAATGATAATGAAAATAATAATCGCCAATAAAATAACTGCTGCTGCAATTATTATCGGCATCCAGTTAAAAGAAGTTTGAACATCAATTATATCTTTTATAGGATGATACTCTTGCATGGAAGAAACATCAACCGGTAAAACAGTTAAGAACAATGGCGAAGTGGTAAGCTGAATTTGTTTGCCTGAAGTTTTATCCTGTATAATAAATATAAAAGGACCAAGTTGCCAGCGTCCCGAATCAAATGAAGTAACTGTAAAATTTTGTTGGTAAGTATTAACGCTGTTTACATTGATCGTATCAATTAAAGTGCGTTTTAAAATTTCACTGTGTGCAAGTGTATCCTGCAATTGCGGCCAGGTCGCAACAAATGTGGTTGCCTCATTTATATTATTTAAAGTGAATTGTAGTGTAACCTGTTCACCGAGTAAAATTTTATCGCGATCCAAAGAAGCAGAAACAGATTGCGCTGAGGAAGTAAAAAGTAAAAAGTAAAAAGCAAAAAGTAAAAAACAATTTACCGCAAGCTTTTTGAATTTTGAATTTTGAATTTTGAATTTTATCATGCTCTCTTCATAAAAAATTCCTGGAGTGCTTTTACATAATCATCGCCTGTGGCAAGTTGTATAAGATCGGCGCCTGCAACCCGAAAATTTTGGCGCGCATCTTCCTGTATTTTTTTATACTGACGGTTGTATTCGTACTGTGTTAAATTGTTCCTCGTATCCAATAAAATTGTTTTTCCTGTTTCTGCATCCTGTAATTGCAGCAAGCCAACTTTAGGCAACTCGATATCTCTTTTATCATGCACTTGTATGCCGATAATATCGTGCCTTCTTGCTGCAACTTTTAAGGATTGTTCATAACCTGCATCAGCAAAATCACTTAAAATAAAAACAATGCTTTTGTGGCGGGTTACACTATTTAAATAACCGATAGCTTTTGTAATATCTGTATGTGATGAATGCGGCTGATGCGTAATCATTTCACGCATCATGTACAAAACATGTTCTTTACCTTTTTTTGCCGGAATATATTTTTCTACTTTGTCGCTAAAGAAAATTAATCCTGCTTTATCATTATTGGTAATGGCTGAAAATGCAATAAGTGCAGCCATTTCTGTTATCAGTTCCTGCTTGCTTTGTTTAAAAGTTCCGAACAAACTGCTGGCGCTTACATCGATCAGCAAATAAACGCTCAGTTCTCTTTCTTCTTCAAAAATTTTGCTGTAAGTATTGCTCATTCTTGCAGAAACATTCCAGTCAATGAAACGAACATCATCTCCCGGCTGGTATTCCCTTACTTCTTTAAATGCCATTCCCTGTCCGCGGAAAGCAGTATGATATTCACCTGTAAAAAGATGATTGGTCAGGCGCTTGCTTTTTATTTCAAGTGCTCTTACTTTTTTTAATAATTCGCTTACTTCCATTGTTTTTGGTTCATAGATCATAGTTGTAGTTCATGGCTTTTACTATGAACCATGAACTATCAACTATACGCTTTTAAGGTACATTAACTGTTCTTAAAATCTCTGATATAATTGTTTCTGCTGTTATATTTTCTGCTTCTGCTTCGTAGGTTAAACCAATGCGGTGACGCAACACATCTTTACAAATTGTTTTTATGTCATCAGGAATTACAAAGCCGCGTTTATGCATAAAAGCATGTGCTTTTGCAGCCAGCGCAAGATTTATACTTGCCCGTGGCGAAGCGCCGTAACTGATGGTGTTTTTTAATTTTGATAAATTATACTGCTCAGGAAACCTTGTTGCAAATACAATATCAACGATATATTTTTCAATTTTTTCATCAATGTACACTTGTCTTGCAAGCGTTTTGCCCGCACTTATTTCGGTAAGATTTATTACAGGTTCAACAGCCGGAACCTGGATGCTTTGTACCTGGTTGCGGATAATTAACTGCTCTTCATTTTTATCAGGATAGCTTACAATTACTTTCATCATAAAGCGGTCAACCTGTGCTTCCGGCAATGGATAAGTTCCTTCCTGCTCCAGCGGATTTTGAGTAGCCAGCACTAAAAAAGGCTCTTCTAAAAAATACGTTTGATCACCAATGGTAACTTGTTTTTCCTGCATCGCTTCAAGTAATGCACTTTGCACTTTTGCAGGCGCACGGTTTATTTCATCCGCTAAAATAAAATTGGCAAAAATGGGTCCTTTGCGTACAATAAATTCATTACGCTGCTGGTTGTAGATCATTGTGCCGGTTACATCGGCAGGCAATAAATCCGGCGTAAACTGTATGCGGCTGAATTTAGCGTGCACGGCCTGTGCCAGCGATTTTATCGTCAGCGTTTTTGCAAGACCCGGAACACCTTCCAGCAAAATATGCCCGTTGCTTAATAAAGCGATTATAAGGCGGTCAATCATTTCGTGCTGTCCTATAATAACCTTGCTTAAAGCGTTACGTAATGTTTCTATAAATAAAGAAGCCTGTTGAATTTTTTCATTTAATAGCCTGATATCTTCTCCTGTTTGCATGAATTGTTTTTACGTTAATGATGTGCTGAAATTACAAAGTAAAATGGTGAAGGATATTACAAAAAATTCTCTTTCATTTTTGCGAAAACATTAACCAACAATTGTGCCGTGTAATAGTTTTGCGAATGACAGGCGATAATAACAGATGATTATCTTCGCGGCATGGCTGTATATGCACACGATAAAATTGTACCCGATCAAAAAAGTGTTGTTGCCAAAAAAAAACAGGTGGCTGAAATGTTTGATTCAATTGCAGGTAGCTATGATTTTTTAAACCGTTTTTTAAGCGCAGGAATTGATAAAAGCTGGCGCAAAAAAGCTATCAGAGAATTAAAGAGTGTTCATCCAAAATTAATATTAGATGTTGCCACAGGCACCGGCGATCTTGCTATTATTGCATGCAAAATTTTAAAACCTGAAAAAATATCCGGCATTGATATTTCAGAGGGTATGCTTGATAGAGGAAGAAAAAAAATAGAAATATTAAAGCTTGGCGATAAAATTGAATTATTGCACGGAGACAGCGAAACAATAAACTTTGATAACTCATCGTTTGATGCAATAACTGTTGCATTTGGTGTAAGAAACTTTGAAAACCTTGAAAAAGGCTTGGCAGAAATGCTGAGAGTTTTAAAGCCAGGCGGAAAAATTTCAATACTTGAATGCACAACACCAAGAATGTTTTTATTAAAGGGTTTTTATAATTTTTATATGCGCACCGTAGCGCCGGGTTTTGGAAAGCTGTTCGCCCGTAATAAACAGGCTTACGATTACCTGAATAAGTCAGTACAAGCTTTTCCGGACAGAGAAAATTTTATAAAGATTATGGATAAAGCGGGGTTCATACAAACATATTATAAATCGCTCAGTTGGGGAATATGCTGTATTTATTGCGGAAGCAAATAATTTTTTTGAGTTTCTTATTTACAACACTTTCATTAAAAGCTCAAAAAGATGTTAACCGGCCAGATCATGATAACCTGCCGTATTTCTTCGGGCTTACCTTTGGCTATGCCAATATGAATTTGCATACAGAAAAAAATCCTCGTTTTCTTCAATATGACAGTATACTTTCTGTTGAACCAGGTTCCAGCGGCGGGTTTTCTGCAGGGCTTTTAGCTACTATTAAAATAACTAACCGTTTTGAATTCAGAACGGCACCGCAGTTAATAATAGGCGGTGCAAAAACATTTACTTATACGCTTAAGTATCCTAATTCGCTGGAAGCACCTGTGGAGAAGAAAACACTTACTTCAACTATTTTTTCCCTGCCTATGCAGGCGAAATTTAATTCAGACCGTATTGATAATTTCCGGGTATATGTGCTGGGGGGTTTAACTTACGATATTGATTTGGCAAGCAATTCAAATGAACGTAATGCAGAAGATCTTATTAAGCTAAACAAGAAAGATTATGCTGTTGAAGC
>Ga0206942_1161_pt1 | contig 19534 bp, 22 predicted proteins | sample Alteio_BWOrgHeat_6_FD_153253 | JGI IMG/M metagenome (GOLD analysis project Ga0206942, IMG submission 153253) | Enriched cells from forest soil in Barre Woods Harvard Forest LTER site, Petersham, Massachusetts, United States -... | ecosystem: Environmental > Terrestrial > Soil > Temperate forest > O... | reverse complement strand
AGCGACACGCCTGCACTTCTTTTGGATTTGGGTGAAAGGTTTCGTTTGTGAGTGAGCCAATCAATACATGATCCACTTCATTTTCGGTGAGTCCATTCTCAAAATGCGCAATATAATGAAACTTGCCTATCGCTCGTAATGTTGTTTTAATGCCCATTTCCTCGTATAACCGACGTTGACCTGCTTGTAGAATATCCTCGTTTGGACGAGGGTGTGAGCAGCAGGTATTGGTCCAGAGTCCGGGGGAATGATACTTGTCATATGCGCGCTGTTGCAGCAGTATTTCAGTCGTCATCCGTTCCCGAATAATAAAAATCGAGAAGGCACGATGGCAAAGACCCTGCTCGTGTGCCAGCAGTTTTTCGGCTGTGCCGAGGATATTGTCATCCTCGTCAACAAGAATAATTTGTTCGGTTGATGTCATGAAGCATTTTCCAGTAAAATGACACACCCTGGTTTATAACATATCTCTATTTTGGATAAAAATCTTTTATGCGCTGGCAAACCACAGAACAAATCGCAACCGTTCCCATGCGTTTAATAGGCCCGTTGACGTTTAGCGGCCCGGAAGTCACAGCCGAATTAATGATTCCGCTTGCGACATTTGAAACACCGTTGTGGCCATCGACCCATCGCGGAGCCAAAGTCTGTTCGCTATCGGGTGGAATTAAGGCTGTGATTATCGATGAACGCATGACACGCTCCGTGTTGCTCGAAGCCGATAATATTATCGATGCGCATGAAGCCGTGCTGAATTTGCAACAGCACAAGGAAGCCATGCAAACCATCATTGCGGAAACCAGTCGCTTCGCGCGTTTGCTGGATATGCATATTCAGATGAATGGTAATCTGATTTTTGTCCGTTTTGAATTTAATACGTGCGATGCGGCAGGACATAATATGTCGACATTCGCAGCGGATCGTTTACTCGAATGGATTTTATTGCGTTTTCGTACATTGAAATATGTGTCGATTTCCGGAAATTATTGTTCAGATAAAAAAGCGTCTGCCGTGAATGGAATTCTGGGGCGCGGTAAATATGTCGTAGCTGAAGTGACTGTTCCTTTTGATATTTGCGAAAAATATTTAAAAACGACGCCCGAAAAAATCGTGCAGTTAAATATTAAAAAAAATCTCATCGGTAATATCATGGCGGGTGGATTGCGCACGGCGAACGCACATTTTGCGAATATGTTGCTGGGTTTTTATCTCGCGACCGGTCAGGATGCAGCGAATATTGTGGAAGGATCGCAAGGCATGGTGCATACGGAAGTACGCGGTCAGGATTTATATTTTACGGTGACATTGCCGAATATTATTGTGGGTACGGTTGGTAGCGGCAAGACGTATGATTTTGTCCGCGAAAATTTAAGGCAACTGGGTTGTCTTGAAGAACGTGAACAGGGCGCGAATGCCAGGCGTCTTGCAATTATTGCAGCGGGCGCTGTATTGTCCGGCGAATTATCGTTGCTCGCTGCACAAACCAATCCAGGCGAATTGATGAAGTCACATTTAAAACTGGAACGCCGAAAAACAAATGAGGGAGAGCCGCGTGCTTAAAGTTGGAATAGATACAATTGGTTTTTACACATCACATTATGCACTTGATCTTGCAACACTTGCGAATGCGCGTGGGCTGGATGCAGAAAAATTTCACGTCGGGTTAGGACAGCATCGCATGGGTGTCACGGCGCCTTCTGAAGATATTGTGACGCTGGCTGCCAATGCAGCGATGCGCGCGATTCGTCATATTAATCCAGATTCGATTGAAATGCTTTTGTTTGCAACCGAATCCGGAATTGATCAATCCAAATCCGCGGGAATTTATGTACATCATTTATTGGGATTGTCTGAACGTTGCCGTGTCATCGAATTAAAACAGGCTTGTTACAGTGCGACACTGGCCTTGCAATTGGCGCTTCCTTTTTTACGTCAACATCCGGATAAAAAAGTTTTATTGATTGCATCGGATGAAGCGCGATATGGTCTCGGCACGCCGGGTGAATCGTCGCAAGGTTGCGGTGCAGTGGCGATGGTATTGTCTGCACATCCGCGTATGATTGCATTTGATCCGGAATACGGTGTTGTGACTGATAATGTGATGGATTTCTGGCGGCCGAATTATTCGGAAGAAGCATTTGTGGAAGGCAAATATTCCAGTAAATTATATTTAACGATGCTTGAAAAATCCTGGCAGCAATATAAAAACTGGTCGGGTCGCGGTTTTCAGGATCATGATTATTATTGTTATCACACACCGGTTCCGCGACTGGTTGAAAAAGCGCATCAGCATCTTGCTAAAATAAATGGTCAGGAAAAATTAACGGATGAACAGGTGGCGACGCAAATCGGTTATTCGCTGGAATATGGACGAAAAATCGGTAACAGTTATACTGCATCGTTGTATGTTGGATTAACGGCATTGCTTGATCTTGCAACAGAAAATCTGGCGAATAAACGCATTGGTTTTTACAGTTATGGATCCGGTTGTGTGGCGGAATATTTTAGTGGTGTGGTGCAGCCGGATTATCAAAAAATGCTGGATACGGCACATCATCAAAAAATATTAAATGAAAGAACAACGCTGACGTATCCGGAATATGAAGCTTTTTACACGCATGATTATCCGGAAGATGGCAGTCATGCTGACATGCCGCAGCATCAAACAGGTCATTTTCGCCTGAGTGCCATTCGGGATCATAAACGTATTTATGAGCGGGTGGATTAATTGAAAGTTTATGCACCCGCTAAATTGATTCTGTCCGGCGAGCATGCTGTGGTGTATGGTAAACCTGCATTGGCGATGGCGGTGAATCGTTATGTGACAGCGTCGGCCATTCCGCAATTGTTACCGCTGGTTTCATTTGATCTGTCTGATCTTGAATACGAGCATGGATTAACATTTACTGCCCTGAATCGTTTAAAAAGTCGTATCAAGGAAAATTATCAACGATTTATTTCCGGTGATTTTAAAATTCGTGACGTGTTGCAAAAACCGGTTGAACTGGCGCAATTTGCACTGTCACTTTTTTTGGAAACGTTTAATCTTCATTTAACGCAGGGTATTAAAGTTCGCGTGCAATCCGATATTCCAATGGGTTGCGGTATGGGATCTTCAGCTGCGACTGTTTTAAGCATCGTGCATGCGATCGCGCATCATTTGCAAGTGGATCTTTCACCCGATATTTTTTTTAAGCTCGCACTCGAAGCGGAAAATATGCAGCATGGATACTCGAGTGGTCTTGACTTGCAAGTTTCTCTGAACGGCGGTTGTGTGCTAGTTAAAAATGGCGAGACACATCAACGCAGAGTGCCTGATTTGCCGATTTATCTCGTGAATACCGGCGTGCCGGTGACGACCACCGGTGAGTGTGTGGTGCATGCCGCGCGTTATTTTAAAGAGAGCGACATCGGTCATGATTTTGCAGCAGTGACAGATGCGATGGATGCAGGGTTACAGAATAATCATGTCGCAGAAATTAAACGCACTGTCGATGCAAATCATGAATTACTGGTTCAAATTGGTGTTGTGCCTGTGAAGGTTCAACATTTTATTCATGACATTAAAAAAACAGACAGTGCCGCAAAAATATGTGGTGCGGGCGCTGTGAACGGTGAAAAAGCGGGTGTTGTTCTTGTTATCACAGAAAATGTAGAAGCGCTCGCTGCACTCTGTGCACGCTATCATTATCCATTGTTGCCTGTGATGGGCGAGTCGCGCGGGGTGCATATTGTTTAAAGCATCAGCGCCCGGTAGTTTAATGTTGTTGGGTGAATATGCGGTGTTGCATGGCCAGCATGCAATGGTCTGTTCGATCGATAAACGCATTTACGTTATATTGACACCGCGTGATGATTCGAAAATTATTCTGGATTCAGCACTGGGGTCGTATGAAACAACGTTATCACGTTTAGATAAAGTTGCACCTTTTCAGTTTGTTCTGGCGACGCTGCATGCATTTAAAAAATATATTCGAACAGGTTGTCACATTCGCATTGAATCCGAATTTCCTGCGACAGTGGGTTTTGCATCATCTGCTGCAGTGACGGTTGCGACGTTGGCAGTTATGACGGAATGGGCAGGGTTATCTTTATCGACAACGCAGATGATTAAACAGGCACGCAAAATCGTGCGTGATGTGCAAGGTTGTGGCTCAGGTGCGGATGTTGCGGCATGTGTTTTGGGCGGTATGGTTTTTTATCGCATGCAACCGTTTGTTGCGGAAAAATCGCCATTTTTGCATCCCATCACCGTCGTTTATTCGGGTTGTAAGACAGCCACACCTGTCGCAATTAAACACGTGCAGGAAAAATTCGCGGCTTATCCTGAATTATTTTCACGACTGATGAATACTATTAATGAATGTACACTGCAAGGATGGGCTGCCTTAAATCGACAGGATTGGAAAGCGCTTGGGTCTATCATGACGATTCAGCAAGGTTTAATGGATGCTTTGGGCGTGAATACGGAAGAAATCAATGGCATACTACAACTATTACGACGTGCGCCTGTCGTGTTGGGCGCAAAAATATCCGGTTCCGGTTTAGGTGATTGTGTTGTGGCATTAGGCGAATGTTTGCTGGATTCATCCAGGATGCCAGCGGATGCTGAACAAATCAGGATTCATATGGCCAGTGAGGGGGTTCGCAGTGAGAAAGTCTGACGTCATTTCTGCCATATTGGCTGCGCGCAAGGATTTGTTGCCACAACATACTTCATCGAAAGCGTATGCGCCCAGTAATATTGCCTTGTGTAAATATTGGGGCAAGCGCGATCAGGAACTTAATTTACCGATTACGTCCAGTTTTTCAATTTCTCTCGGAAATAAAGGCGCGACAACGGAGTTGAGTGTGAATTCGGACGCGTATGATGTTGCTTTCCTGAATGATCAGCCGATCGATTGGGTTTCTTCTTTTGGAAAACGATTATTGGCGTTTCTGGATTTGTTTCGGGTGACACGTGATTTGCATTTTTCAGTTAATATTAAAACGAATATACCGATCGGTGCGGGACTGGCTTCTTCTGCGTGTGGGTTTGCTTCACTGGTGAAAGCACTGGATGGTTTATTTGGTTGGGAATTACAGGATCACGAATTATCTATTCTGGCGCGCTTCGGAAGCGGTAGTGCAAGTCGTTCTATCTGGCAGGGATTTGTGGAATGGCATGTTGGCATTAAAGCGGATGGTATGGATAGTTATGGCGAAGTGATTTCAGATCCGTGGCCTGAGCTTCGCATTGGATTGCTTGTGTTGAATGAACGGGAAAAACCGGTCAGTTCACGCGATGCGATGCAACGTACGGTGACGACGAGTGCGTTATACAGCGCATGGCCTGCCAAAGTGAGCCGTGATTTGTCCGCGTTGAAACAGGCGATTAATCTGAAAGATTTTGCCATGCTGGGAAAAACGGCTGAATCCAATGCAATGACCATGCATGCAACGATGTTGTCTGCCTGGCCTGTGATTTGTTATTTTCTACCGGAAACCATTGTTGCCATGAATAAAATCTGGCAGTTGCGTCAGGAAGGATTCAATCTGTTTTTTACGCAGGATGCAGGGCCAAATCTGAAATTATTATTTTTAGAAAAAGATACGGCGACGGTTCAGGGGCATTTTCCGGAGATGGAAGTAATTGAGCCGTTTGTAAACACGCCCTATAATTAAAATATTACTCAAATGAGGGTGGTGATATGCGAAGAAAACAAATACAAAAAGAAGAAGACTCAAGCGAACAAAAAATCCATGAGATTGCATTACAAAGTGCTGAAGATAGTTAATCAGGAGAAGACGGAAAATCCCTATGACTTTTTTGTTGTATTTCATCATCAACACCCCGTGCCGGGATTCCTAGGTGAAGCTTCTGAATTAAAAAAGCCGTGAAAAAGTTACCAACGAGGAAAAACCGCCCATTAGCAACAGGCGGTTTCGGTCAGGGTCAGGAAGGTTTAAGAGACAAATAATTTTTCGCTGTGGTTTCTACTTGTGAAAGAAAAGCGTTATTGGGTTTGGGGTGTGGACTCGCCAAAAGCGGTTGTCTTAAAGAGTTGGTGGGAAACAGATGAAAAATTGAAGATGCAGGTGCATTATCTGCACTTGATTCAGCTTTCTCGACAGGAATGATAACAGGTGCATCATCTTCAATATTAGCGACAGGCATGGTGAGCGCGAGTTCTTGCCCGGCTTTTTCTTCATGAACATCTAATAATGGTTCCGGTGTTTGAAGACGGGATAATAAATCGGCGCAGGATTCGAGATCGAGAACCGGTTTTTCTTCTTCAGGTATGCGCGGTACCCTGATTGGAGCTGGAGCTCTTTGACAACGATCTTGCAGTGCAGCACCTAGGACTGCCCCTGGTAATCCGCAAACAATCACACCTCCAAAGGCCATACTGAGGAGTATAAGGATTGAGTCTAGTATTGAATAATCATCCGGTATAAGTTGCACGAAAGCCAGACTAGAGGCGGCCTCACCCATTAAAGCTGAGGGGATAGTACCTATCAGCGCACCCCGTTGGTTTCTTATCATAAAACTCATAAAACGCCAAAAATTTTCACTACATGTTGGCGCAGCCTTCATCTCAGCCATCTCTTTTATTTCTTTGGGATGAGGTATCGACGGTAGCTCATTATCATTATTGGGAGCCTGGATACGTGAATACAGATAGAGTAATTCTCGTTCAGAAAAAGGAAGAGCATCCACCGGATTGGTTAGCTTTGGTACTTGATTAAGTTGCCGCGCAGTCGCAATCTGTTGTTCTATATTGCTGTTTAGCGCAGCACGATCATACAAGGTGCCCTGAGAAGTGAACAACCTGGACTCCGGAGCGATACTGTCACAGGTGATAGGGCAAACTAGGTTACCTTCTTCATCAAGGTCATTATGGGGATGATACTTTGCCAACAAGATTGAAAGCGAAAAGAGAGCATCGTAAAAAAGCGGGCTATAGTTACTGCCATGCGTTTTTTCTTTTCTGTATATATCGGATATTTTTGTGCGCAAGGATCCAATTTGTTTTGGCTTGTTTTTCAGTATCGCAGAGAGGTTTTTTGAAATTTTCGCGACTTCTTCTCGATCAGAAAACATATTTATTTGTGTAATAATAAAATTGAGCAGAGCCAGTTCCTGTTGCTCATTTGTGGTTGGCGTAGCTCGTAACATGGTATGTATCCCCGTTTTTTTAAATATTTATGCGTAACAAATATACACAAAATGCTCATTCGTGTCAATGTAGGTGACTAATGATCTGTCCGGTTCTGTAGCACACGATCTGTCCGGTTTTGTAAGCTATTGAGTGAACTCATGAAAAGGAAGTCACTCAGTAGCTTACAAAACCGGACAGATCATTAGTCACCTACAAAACAGCTGAATCATTTGCCTGTTTCCGAATTATTGTATATACTATATGTGTATATATAACAGGGGGGGGAGTGATGAAGTTTGCTAAAGTATTTAAATCCGGGAATTCTCAGGCGCTGAGGTTGCCCAAGGAATTTCAATTTCGTGGTAGGGTAGTTGAAATTTTCAGAAAAGGTAACGACATTATTTTGAGAGAAAAACCTAAAAATTTAAAACAGGCTTTTGAATTATTGTCAGGCATGCCGGATGATTTTTTTTCACAGGATAGGGAAGATTCTCTACCGCAGAACAGGACATTTTTTTAATGAAGTTGAAATATTTGCTCGATACCAATATTTGTATTTATATTGCGAAGCAGAAGCCTGTTGCTGTAATGAAAAAATTTGAAGAGCTGGAGGTTGGTGAAATAGCCATGTCAGTGATCACCTATGGCGAACTTTTGTATGGAGCTGGAAAAAGTCATTCTCCCGTTCGGGCGCAGAGTAAATTGATAGAGCTTGTCACATTAGTTCCTGCTTTAGGGCTGAATGAGGATGTTGCCAAGCACTATGGTGATATTAGGGTTAGTCTGGAGAAAATAGGAAAGCCAATCGGCAATAACGATCTCTGGATTGCGTCTCATGCTCGCGCGATGAAATTGGTTTTGGTAACGAACAATACTCGGGAGTTTAACCGAGTGCCAGACCTGGAAATAGAAAATTGGGTTTAGATAACCTGAGTTATGGATAAGCATTGATTAGAACGCCTTCCCCCTGCGGAGGAAGGCGTTCTAATCAATGCTTATCCATATATCAGGTTAGATATGTTCTTTCAAAAATTCTATCAACTTCTGCGGCATTCGTTTGAGTTCATTGGATCCTCGGGTTATTTTCGCAATACTGACATGTAAATCTTCTGCGATGGCTCGCTGTGTTTTTTTCTGTTTGAGTAGTTCCATCACGATCAGGCAACGCGTGGCTATACTTTCTTTTTCTTCCTGTGTTAATAATAAATCGAGCAATGAAGATAACATTTTTTCATTATTCGATTCCAAACACAATTGAGTGAATGCACGCCAACCAGCCTGGTTCATGAGAATTCTCCTTTTTGATAATAGCAATATTTATATCCATGAGGAACGATGCTTCGGGCAAGTGTGGAAAGATCAGAGGGATGTGCTCCATCCTCCAGTGCTTTCACAAATAAAGAACCTACCACCACGCCATCCGCATGTTCCAGCACGCAATCCGCCATTTCCTGATTTGAAATGCCGAAACCAACAACTACAGGTAAATGGACAACGGATTTGATGGTTTCAATTTTTTGCTTGAAATCTTCGGGCAATGCATTGCGAACGCCTGTTGTGCCTTTTCGGCAGGCGTAATATAAAAATCCTTGTGCATCCTGATTGATTTTTTGAATGCGAGCCAATGACGTGGTGGATGTAATGACATAGATGAGGGCGATGTCATGTTGCGTGCATTCTTGTCGAATCAGTTGTGATTCTTCCAAAGGGCAGTCAACCAGCAATAGGCCATCGATGCCAGCTTTTTTTGCATCGCTCAAAAAGTTGAATGGCAATGCAGATAATATCGGGTTGAAATAACTGAATAAAACAAGTGGAATATCACTGCGTTGACGAATCTGTTCCGTTAGCCATAAAACATCCTGTAATGTTGTGCCACGAGCCAGTGATCGCGCGGCTGCGCGTTGAATAGTGGGACCATCTGCAACGGGATCTGAAAATGGCATGCCAATTTCCAGCATGTTCACACCACCTTCAATCAATGCAAGAGCCGCATCCAGTGTGCGTTGTATCCCGCCATCGCCGGCAGTCAGGTAGGCAATAAATGCTTTCTGATGAGAAAATAATTGTTGTATTCGCGAATTTATTTTCATCTTAAATCAATCCTCTTTCCATTAATTGCGGTAAGTCTTTATCACCACGACCCGATAAATTAACTACTACACAATCATCTTTTTTAAGCGTGGGTGCAATTTTAATTAAATGAGCCAATGCATGCGCGGATTCAAGCGCACAGATAATGCCTTCGGAGCTTGCCAGTAATTTTAATGCGTATAATGCTTCATCATCAGTGGCTGAAACATATTTAACACGCTGATTTTTGAAAAGTTGTGCATGTTGCGGGCCTACAGCAGGATAATCAAGTCCCGCTGAAATCGAGGCAGTCGGTGCGATTTGTCCATGTTGATCTTGTAGTACATAGGTATAACAACCATGCAAGACACCACAAGTCGCCGTATAAAATCGTGCGGCGTGCTCTCCGACTTCTGTTCCATGTCCACCTGCTTCCACGCCTATCATGCGCACCTGATCATTTTGTAAAAATCCTGAAAAAATACCAATTGCATTCGAACCACCACCCACACATGCAATCACCAGATCCGGATCAGCATGGATTTGCTGCTGACATTGTTCAAGACATTCGCGACCAATGACCGATTGAAATTCTGCGACAATCTCTGGATAAGGATGTGGACCCAGTGCCGATCCCAGACAATAATGCGTATCATTAAATGATTCTGACCAATCACGCAGTGCTTCATTCACGGCATCTTTTAATGTGGCTGAACCCTGTTCGACAGGAATCACTGTTGCACCCATCAACTGCATGCGTGATACGTTGGGTGCCTGGCGTTTCATGTCTGTGCTACCCATATAAATGACACAGGTTAATCCGAGGTGTGCAGAAGCCGCTGCAGTGGCTACACCATGTTGACCTGCTCCTGTTTCGGCAATGATGCGCGTTTTACCCATTCGTTTGGCCAACAAACATTGTCCCAACGCATTATTCAATTTGTGTGCGCCGGTATGTAATAAATCTTCACGTTTCAGGAAAATTCTTGGCCCGTTCATTTTGGCAGCAAAAGTGGGAACCTCCGTTAACGCTGTCGGTCTTCCTGCATAATTTTTTAATATCGTCGTCAGTGTTTCTCTAAATGCACGATCGCTTTTAGCGCTATTCCAGGCTGTTATGAGCTCATTAACAGGTTCTATTAACAATTCAGGAATATACATTCCACCAAATTCACCAAAGCGACCTGGTATGCTGGATAATGATTCTCTATGCGTCATGATGATCTCGTATCGATGTAATAAATTGTTGAATGAGAAAAATATCTTTATTTCCTCTGGATGTTTCAACGCCGCTTGACACATCTACACCATCGGGTTGCAGGTCGTTAATGGCAGCAAGAACTGTCCCGGGTGTTAAACCACCCGCCAATAGCCAGGGAAACGGTAAATCATAATGAAATCCCTGATAGTTAAATGTATTCCCTCGACCTGGATCCGAATGATCTATTAAAATGAGATCCCGATCCGGATCAAGATATCGCAAGCCGGCATCGGTTTGTAATTTACCGTTCTCCGACACACCTTGTACATAAATTTTTTGATAGGTATCAGGCAACAAGTGGTGATGTGTACGTGCGATTGCACCATGTAATTGAACGATGTGAATATCGGCTGTTTCACAAATGTGACGCATTTCATTCTCTGTTTGATTAACAAATACGGCAACAGGAGATGCGCCCGCTTTCGTTGCCGCATGGGATATTGCAGTTGCCTCATTCAGGCTGACATAGCGTGGTGATTCTGGATGAAAAATAATTCCAATCAGATTGGCACCGGCTGTTGCAGCTTGTGCCGCCATGTCAGGATCACGAATACCACAAATTTTTATAATGGAATTAGCCATGGCGGCATGCCTGGATAAAGTGTTCAGGATTATCAGATTTCACTAACGCTTCGCCAATTAATACGGCATCAAAACCTGCCTGATAATACTGTCTTGCCAGCGCCGGAACCGTAATGCCGGATTCTGCTACTTTAATAACACTATCAGGAATCGCTGAAACAAGTTGCATGGCGCGTTCTGTGTCTACAATAAATGTGTTCAAATCACGGTTGTTAATTCCAATGATGTCAGCACCACAATCCAATGCAATTTCAAGCTCATCAGAATCATGAATTTCAACCAGTGCATCGATTTTAATTGAGCGTGCGAATTCCAGCAGATCTTTTGTTTTTTTACCCAGTGCTGAAACAATTAAAAGCACTGCACTTGCACCCGATACGGCTGCTTCAGCAATTTGCACTGTATCAATCATAAAATCTTTACGGATAATCGGAATCAATTGATCACGCACTCTGTTTGCAACGTGAGTTAAATCGTCAATATGACCGCCAAAAAATGTTTGATCCGTTAAAATGGATAATGCATTGGCACCGCCTGAAATATAATTTTGTGCCAGTTGAACAGGATCTGCAATCGGCGCAATGACACCTTTGCTTGGCGATTTGCGTTTGATTTCTGCGATTACCGCGAGCGATGAAGATTTTAATGCGCGCTTGAAACTGGGCGATTGTTCAGGTTGCAATTCTCCTCGCAATAACCTTGCAACAGGATGCCCGGTATTATTGTCGAGATGTTGGCGTAAAATGGCTACTTCACGTTTTTTTTGCAATAAAATAGGTTCGAGTCTATTGGTCATGAGAAAATTCAATCCAGTTTTTTAATAATGTTAAAGCCGAGCCATTATATAAAATATCACTCGCATGGGATAATGCTTCCGAAATCGACGGGTGCAATCCATAGAGATAGAGTGCTACTGCCGTATTCAAAATGAGGGTATCAGCAATAGGTCCACGTTTTCCTTTAAAGGTATCCAATAAAATCTGTGCATTTGTTTTTGCATCACCTCCGCGTAAATCTGCAATGCTGCAACGAGGAAATCCAAAGTCCAAAGGGTCAATCGTATATTCCATTTTTTCTTGTCCGTTTACTTCTATTATTTTTACAGAGCCTGCGCAGCTGATTTCATCCATGCCCATGCCATGCACGATCACTGAACGACCACTTCCCGTTTGAATTAAAACATCAGCCATGATCGGTAATAAGGCTTCATCGAGCACGCCTAAAATAATATGCGCTGCATTGGCTGGATTTAATAACGGCCCTAAAATATTAAATGTCGTCGTCACATTTAACTCTTTGCGAAAAAGTCTGAGAGCTTGTGTTACTGGATGAAAGTTTGGAAAATAACAAAATCCGATACCCGTTTCACTGATACTTTTACTGACTTGATCAGACGTTAAATCAATATTGATACCCAACGCTTCAAGGACATCTGCAGAACCCGTTAATGAAGAGACCGAACGATTGCCATGCTTGGCTACTTTAATTCCGCAGCTTGCAGCAAGAATTGCGCTACCTGTGGAAATGTTGATTGTATTCAACCCATCACCACCTGTGCCGACAATATCAAGTACTGCATGGCTGGTTGGTACAACAATCATTTTATCGCGCAGCGCTTTTATGATGGCTGACAATTCATCGGCTGTTTCTTTTTTTGCGCGTAGCAAAACCAGAAAAGCAGCAATTTGCAAAGGGTTAATGGTTGGATTCAGTATTTCATCCAGTGCTTGCTGACAAGCGATAGGACTTAAATTTTCACCACGCATCAATTTTTCTATACTTGATTTGAGAATCATGCGGCAGCTCCTTCAGAAATGGAATGCTGTGTGCAGATCGCCATAAATTCCTGTATTAATATTTTTCCTTCTGGCGTCAGGATAGATTCCGGATGGAACTGCACGCCATAAATGGGCAGTTCACAATGACGTACACCCATAATGAGTTGCTGATTATTTTCAGCTTCAATGAGTAATGTGGATGGCAATGTTTCACGTTCAGCAATCAGTGAGTGATATCGTCCTGCTTTAAATGGAAGAGAAAGATTTTTATAGAGACCTGTTTGATGATGAAAAATAAGATCGTCCTTTCCGTGCGATATTTCTTTCGATTGAATGACATGACCACCTAATGCAACAGTGATGGCCTGATGACCAAGGCAGACACCGAGTAGCGGTGTTGGGCTGATGTCACCCGTTATCATCGCATGAATTAAATCGACACATATTCCAGCGTTTTCAGGTCGTCCCGGTCCTGGCGAGAGAATAATTCCATTCGGGTGCATGACCTTCACATCGTTAATTGATAGTTTGTCATTACGGATGACGCGTACATCAGTGTGAAAAGGCGCAACAGCCTGGTAAAGATTGTAAGTGAAACTATCGTAGTTATCGATAATCAACAACATATTGTTCTCCGTGTGCCTGTGCAATGGCATCCAGTATGGATCGTGCTTTTTGATGCGTTTCCTGTGCCTCTGTTGCGGGATTTGAGTCATACACGATGCCGGCTCCTGTGCGAATCGTTGCAATCCCGTCTTTGAGAACAGCCATTCGAATAGCAATACAGCTATCAAAATTACCGGATGAATCGAGACGACAAATAGCACCGCCATATAATCCGCGGCGAGAGGTCTCCAGTTCATCAATGATTTGCATGGCACGAATTTTCGGAGCGCCACTTAAGGTACCTGCTGGAAAGCTTGCTGCAAACGCATCCAGTGCATCCTTTTTTTCTTGCAGTTTACCCGTGACGCTCGATGTAATATGGCTGATATGAGAATAGTGTTTTACGTGCAGTAATTCATTTATCTCAACACTACCGGGTTCGCTCACCGCTCCGACATCATTACGTGCCAGATCGACCAGCATCATGTGTTCAGCCACTTCCTTTTTATCACTCAATAAATCAGCCGTAATCGCTTCAGCTGTTTTTTCTCCGGTCGATTTTCGTGTGCCGGCGATCGGGTTTACAGTCACCTGTTTATGATGGACGCGTATAAACCGTTCAGGTGAAGCACCGATAATGACACGCGTTTTCGTCGGAAAATAAAACATAAACGGCGCAGGACTCACGCGTCGTAATGTTTTGTAGATTTCCAATGGTGAAACGGAGTAGTTCCGTTTAAAACAGCGTGATATGACGATCTGGAATGCATCGCCTCGAATAATATACTCTTTTGCCTTTTCTACCCTGCGCATAAAATCGGTATCAGATGTGTCTACTTCGACAGGTGATGCTACATTTTTCGCTATCATCAGATCGACTTCATCGGGTGAGGTTGAAAGAAGCCTGATAATATCCATTATTTTTTGTTGTGCTTGATTGTACGCCTGTTCCGGCTGATGATTTGCATCTACCACGTTACTGATTAGAATCGTTTGTTTTTCATGATCAAATGACAGGCCTAGCGCATAAAAATTAAATAAAAGTACAGGCAATGATGAATCTTTCGCATGACGATCGGGAATCGTTTCAAAATAACGTACGGCATCATATGTGATAAACCCGATGGCACTTGTGATCAAATCAGCGACGTCAGCGCGTGTTGAATACATGAACCTGGATTGGAAATCACGTAACGCAACGAATGGCTGACTGTCATCGTCGTTATTGATCGTGAGCGAAGCGATAGGCTCAAAGCAGATATGGGAATAACGCGTACACGCCCTTTGGTGAAGATCCTCAAGCATTGCCCCGTCTGTTTTAAATGCTTGATTGAGAAGACGATAAATGATGAAAGGCGTTAATTTTCCAGCCGGAATCTCATGAAAAACGGCGACTCGCCCGGCATTTTTTGCAAGCTCTTTAAATTCATCTAATGTTAAGGGTTGTGTCATTTGCAAACTCCAGCTAGACTGTACTCATGTAACGATACACCGTTATATCGGTATAGTCAACAGGATGGAACAGGTGAGAGTCGCGAATATGGCCTATATACACATTAAAAAATTGCCCATGCTGGAAGAAATCATACAGCGAAATCCGTTGTCAGATGCAAGTCGTGAAAAAATTTTGCATGACAGACAGGAAATAAAAAATATTCTGGCCGGGCTGGATCATCGTTTATTGATGATTGTCGGGCCGTGTTCTGCATGGCCCAGAGAGGCTGTACTGGAATATGCCAAACGCCTGGTGGAAGTGAATGAGGCAGTCAAACATTCATTAAAAATTGTCATGCGTATGTATATTCAAAAACCGCGTACAACAAAAGGTTGGACTGGGCCAATTAATCAGCCGGATCCCTATGCTGAACCTGATATCGAAGCAGGCATTCATTATGCGCGCGAGATGATGATTAAAGTTCTGGAGATGGGGTTGCCGATTGCTGATGAATGTTTGTTTACACATAATACGCGAGGGTTTTCTGAACTGGTTTCGTGGTTTGCAATTGGCGCGAGAAGCAGCGAAGATCATGAACATCGTATTTTTGCATCCGCTGCAGATTGTCCTGTGGGAATGAAAAACCCAACACATGGTTCCATTGCGATTGGTGTCAACAGTGTGGTTGCAGCGCAACATCCGCATGTTGCAGCGATTGATCGCCATGCAGTGCAAACATTGGGTAATCCACACGCACATTTAGTACTGCGTGGTTCTAATCAGGCACCGAACTATTCACTTGCACATCTGGAAGAAGTGAAAAATCACATGACAGCACACCAGGTTAAAAATCCAGCGGTTCTGATGGATGTCAGTCATGATAATTGTCTGATCGATGGCAAGAAAAATCATCGGGCTCAACCTGGTATTATTTTTGAAGTGATGCACTATTTAAAAAATCGTCCTGATTTGCGAAAATTAATGAAAGGTTTTATGATTGAGAGTTATTTAAAAGAAGGCAATCAAAAACTGGAAGCGTGTAACGCATCCACAATTGATTTAAATGGATTATCCATTACGGATCCGTGTCTTGGGTGGGATGAAACAAAAGCATTATTACTGACGCTCGCGAATGAGAACCTAAATCATCCAGGTTAAACATTTTAAAATGATAAGGCTATAAACTCCAGCCAGCACATCATCCAATATCATTCCAACACCACCATGTACATGCTTGTCAAGATAACCAATCGGCCACGGTTTCCAGATATCAAATAATCGAAATAAAATAAAGCCAATCGCGATCCAGATAAATCTATGCGGTGCGCCTGTCATGGTCACCAGAAATCCGACAATTTCATCGAGACACATGCCCTGATGATCATGCGCGTGAATTTCGCGGGAAACACGTTCACACAACCACATGCTGCCAATCGTCACCAATGCCACAATAAAAATATACAGTGCGAGTGGCAATGACCAGATCGCAAGATAAAATGGAATGGCCACGAGTGTGCCAAATGTGCCAGGCGCGATCGGCATGGCGCCGGTACCAAAACCAAACGCAACAAAATGCGATGGTTTTTGCCAGACAGATTCAGGGATGGGTGGAACGATATAGTTACGCATGATGATCTCTAAAAATGTTGATAGCCTGTTTGATGCAAGTCGTATTTTATACCGTTTGAAAATCGTAAATCCAGTTCGTTTGTATTTGTTATCGTACCGATGCATGTGCAGTTTTTCGGGACATGATTTTTTTTATCGACAGGGACCGTAAAACAAAGTTCATAGTCATCACCACCGCTCAATGCAAACTGTATCGCTTTATCTTTTTCAAGATGACGCAATGCAGCGGATAATGGAATCAGATCAACGTTAATCTCGGCGCCGACTGCGCTTTTTTCAAGAATATGTCCAAGATCGGCCGCAAGGCCATCTGAAATATCAATCGCAGCGCTCGCAACACCGCGTAACTGTTCGCCGATTTTTATTTGAGGAGTCGGACGATGCAGTTTTGTGAAAACAGTTTGTTGATCATCGTCAGTCAGTTTGAATTTTTTCTGTAAAACAGCGAGCGCGAGTGCGGCATCACCAATGGTATTTGTTACATAAATCAGATCACCGGGTTTTGCAGTATTACGTTGAATGGCTTGTCCTCTGGGAATTAATCCATGTGCCTGAATCGTGATAGTTAAAGGTCCGCGCGTCAGATCGCCGCCAATCAATTGTGCCTGATGTTCTGTGGCCAGCGTAAAAAAACCGCGGGAAAATTCGGTGAGCCATGTTTCATGGATCTCAGGCAGTGTTAATGCCATTGTTATCCAGGCGGGGGTAGCACCCATCGCGGCCAGATCACTTAAATTAACAGCGAGCGATTTGAATCCAATATCATAAGGTGATGTGTCTGCCGGGAAATGTACGTTGCTGACCAGTGTGTCAGTCGTCATGATAATTTGTTGATTCACCGGTGGCGTAATAATTGCTGCATCATCGCCGATCCCGCAAAAAACATCGCTGCGCGAAATTTTTTGTGTCGTAAAGAAACGTTGAATGACAGCAAATTCATTCATGATTTTTTGTAAGCCTTTATTTCATCCATGCGCAGTGTGCGCGCAACCTGGTCCAGTATGCCATTGACAAATTTGAAGCCTTCCACGGAGCCGAATTTTTTTGTCAATTCCAATGCTTCATTAATCGCAACGCGATAGGGCACATCCAGACGGTTCGACAGTTCATATGTTCCGAGGCGTAAAATAGCGAGCTCGATGGGATCCAGTTCATGAATCGGTCTGCTTAAAAAAGGTTTCATCCGATTGTCGAGTTCTTCACAATTTCCCGGAATGGCATGAATCAGTTCCTTGAAATAGTCCAGATCGGTTTTTCCCCTGATGTGGTGAACAAGAAATTCCAGTTCAATTTCTTTTATGGGTGTTCCTGCCAGTTGCCACTGATACAGGGCTTGTAATGCGTATTGTCGCGCATTGCGACGAGCGGTTGGATTCATTATTTATTCCTCTTTTTTTATTTTTTCTAAACGGCTCACTTCTTCACGAAAATCTTTAATGTCCTGGAAGCTTCTGTAAACAGATGCAAAACGGACATAGGCAATCTGGTCGAGATGTTGGAGTTCTTCCATGACCCATTCACCCAGTTGCCGTGAGGAAATTTCGCGTTCTCCGGAAACCCGTGATTTGTGCATGATGCGACTGACAACGTTTTCAATTTGTTCAAGACTGACCGGACGCTTTTCCAGTGCGCGGGAAATTCCGCCACGCAGTTTTTCTTCATTAAAAACGTCACGTCGGCCATCGCGTTTGATAATGCGTGGCAGGGTGAGTTCTGCCGTTTCATGTGTTGTAAAGCGTTCCTTGCAGATCAAACATTCACGACGTCGACGCACCTGATTGTTTTCCCGAATCAGGCGTGAATCAGTGACTTTGGTGTCGTTTGCATAGCAAAATGGGCAGAACATGATGGTGCTTACCTCAACTTTTGCGCAGTTTAGCTGATTTGGATACGTGGCGCATCTTCTTATTTATTCCGTTGCATTAATTGGGCGGCAAATTCAGATAATAGATTTTTTTCTGGTGTGCACGTATTCAGTGATTGCATGCCTGTCTCAAATAATGTCCGAATTTTTTCCCGGCTTTTTGCAACGCCCAGCAAGGATGGATAGGTTATTTTACCGTTTGTCTGATCATGCAAAGGCGGTTTGCCAAGTGTCTCGACCGTGCCTTCCAGATCCAGCAGATCATCCTGGATCTGGAAAGCGAGTCCGATATTTTCAGCAAAAATACGGAGTGCATCGAAAACATCAGGATCTGTTATACCGGCAGAAATCGCACCCAATTGAACGGCGGCCGTGAGTAATGCGCCTGTTTTGAGGCGATACATTTGTATGAGTGACTCAGCCGTTTTTACACCTTCCATATCCAGCATTTGTCCTGCTGCCATCCCGTGAATTCCACTGGCTTCACTTAAACGTTTAATCATCTCCAGTCGTTGTGCTGAATTAAGTAAGCAGGCGTGTTTCGCAATCATTTCGTAAGCCATGGGTTGTAATGTGTCGCCTGCAAGAATGGCGGTCGCTTCATTAAAGGCTTTATGGCATGAAGGTTTTCCGCGACGCAAGTCTGAATTGTCCATGGCGGGTAAATCGTCATGAATTAACGAGTAAACATGGATGAATTCAATGGCGCATGCGGGTGCATCCAGATTTTCCCAGGGTGCATCAAACAATCTGCCGGTGAGATACACAAGATGAGGTCGTGCTCGTTTGCCACCATGGAGTGTTGCATATGCCGCCGCTTTTTGCAGAGTGATTGCGGGAGTTATGTCTTTGAGGAGGTATTGATTAAATAAAGATTCCAGTCGTGAATCTGCGTGAGCAATAAAGTCTGTTAAAGTCATTCCGAGTCATTCTCATAAGAGTCAAGCGACGACTGATCGTTCTTTTGGGTAAGAATCAGCACCTTTTGCTCGGCTTCCTGCAAAATCTTGTGTGAGTGTCTTATTAAAGTGATGCCGCGTTCAAACTGGCTTAATGATTGTTCGAGACTGAGATTGCCATGCTCCATTTTTTCAATTAAGGTAGACAGCTCTGCAAGAGATGCTTCCAGATCGGGTAGGTCGGATTTTTTAGGCATAGTCTGTT
>Ga0206942_1159_pt1 | contig 19687 bp, 17 predicted proteins | sample Alteio_BWOrgHeat_6_FD_153253 | JGI IMG/M metagenome (GOLD analysis project Ga0206942, IMG submission 153253) | Enriched cells from forest soil in Barre Woods Harvard Forest LTER site, Petersham, Massachusetts, United States -... | ecosystem: Environmental > Terrestrial > Soil > Temperate forest > O... | reverse complement strand
ACATGTTCAGGTGATCTCGTATTATAGCGATTGCCATAAATTGGTTTCGCACACCAATTGCATTTATAGGGGCAACCTCGTGTGGTAGCGATGTTCATTGAAAAATAGCCATGATGTTTTTTCCAGATCTCGCGATAAGGAGCAACATCAATTAAGTCCCAAGCGGGCATTGGCAAGGTGTCTAAATTACGTGTTACAGATCGGGGAGCCGTCATGATCGTTTTATTTTCTGACCGGAACGCAAGGCCATTGATCTCAACCGGACTTTCTTCTTTTTCCAGGCAGAGCAATAGCTCCCGAGTGGTTTCCTCTCCCTCTCCTCTCACTACATAGTCAACACCGCTCGCTAAGTATTTCTCATACTGATCGGACGAGTCTGAACTACATACGATCACCTTTGCACCAAATTGACTTGCCCACTTTGCCATACTCCATGCGGCATCCCGCATTACGGTAAGACACATTTTAGTAAGGTAGTTAAATCCATCATCGTAAATAATGAAATAATCCGGTCTGTATTTTTCTAACGCTGAGACAATGGACTGAGGGTTATCCTTTAAGGCAACGTCAAAAAATTTGACATCAAAACCTTCATTTCTTACCACCGCTGCTGCCTGAAGCGATCCAAGGGGAGGATAGGGTTGTTTAAACTTCCACTGCTTGGCATCAAGTTTATAAAAATAAGAATGGGTGAATAGTACACGGCTCATGATGAGAGGTCAATTCCATGTTGGATTTCAAATTCCCTGATCTTCAGACTGTGCCTTGCCAAAATTCTCTTTTGAAAAAACTGAGGATGACTTTTTGAAACACCAATCGTTGATCGAAAGGCAACCTCGAAATCATTAGGATCTAATTCGGATCCATAACGCCTCTTCCAATAGGAAATCGTTTTATTCATTAACCAAAGGTTGAAGCGATCAAAGGCTTGAAAAGACAAAATTCTTTCGAATAAGGTTTTGATCCGATGATTCTTGTCATTGATCACAGTCTTTTTAAACCGAAGGTTGGGCAAATAAGAAACTGCCCATTGGTTTGCAGATCGAAAATCCTCAATGACAGAAGACCCAATCATGGGCTCAAGGGTATTGAATTCAATTGCCGTAAAAATATTTTTGTCTTTAATCTCTAGATTTTTGGTATCTATAAAATAGTTGGTGCATAAAGATTTGCCGGAGTTGAAAAGGAAAACTCTTCTGAAAAGAGCAAGGGCGGTTCGGACAAGCCAAAGCCGGTTCTCTGCTGTTATAATAAAATAATCAATGTCGCTTTTGTCGTCCATGTATCCTTTAGAGATAGAGCCGGAGAGCATGACGGCACGAACAAATGGAAATAAGGATACGATATGCGTGAAGAATTTTGCCGTTTTCATTTTCTTTTCGGCAAGCGCATTTCCTTTCATCCTGCGCGGTACAAGTTTCGGATCATTCTGAACCGTGTAGAAATTTTGGAACTGGTAAAGTATCTTTTGAGACACTAAATTATCAAGAGTCGGAAGAATTGAAAAGCTTGAAGCTGCTGTTGAATAGCGGGCAATTTCATCGACTGTAAGAGGATAATCAAAAATATCAAAATACAAGAGCGTTCTCAGGAAGTGTTTCTCTTCATCAACAAAATAGGACTTTTGTCGTGCTGCATTCATTCTTTCCCTTTTATTGATCCTAAAAATAAAACCTGAAACAACGTAAAGAAAACCACACCCTTTTGACGTTCGCCAAAAGATTCTGTCAAACACATCAAACTAAAGATAACTACAAAGGATACATAACCAGCGTCTTTGTGTAATGTGAAAAGACCGGTTATCAGACAAAGTAGAAATGCAGCCAAGCCAAACAAACCGGACTCCATCCAAACCTGGAGGTACTGATTGTGTGCGTTGTGTTTCAAATCAACCGTGCTGCTGTTATAGTGTGAATAGAAATTATGCATTGCTTTTTTGCCGCCACCGGTGCCCACTCCAGTGAGCCAGTGAGCTCGAATCACCGACCAACTTCCCTGCCACTCCAATAACCGGAAGCTTACCGAATTCCAATTGGTTACCGATTGATTGGCTTGATAATTGGTGTTCAGGGGTTCTTCAATTACCCTGAACCTTGCGACGGGATTAAGCCACACCAAGCCTATAAGGATCACTGTTGCAAAAGCTATAGGAAGATAAGCAGCGCGTCGTTTCTTGATTTCTTCCATTCCGAGATAAGCAGCTGTCACGATAAAGGCAATGATGGCAATGCGTGTTGCCAACAAAGAAAGAAAGCAGACCAGCAAGCATCCTAGTAGCAGGTGAATATTCCGCTCTTGTCTGCTTTTATAATTTTCAGTGAAGAGAATTACCAAACAGAAAACCAGATACATGGACAAATATCCAGGATGGAATCCAGCCCAGTAAGCCAATTGGATATATGAAAAGTGCATCCATGCTGGTGAAGCATCGGAATGAGCATCGCTGAAACTTTCGTTCGTACGAATATCAAAATTGGAGACCGCGCCGCCGGAGAAATAAAAATAAGTGGCCATGACAAGACACAGTAAAAAGACTGCAACGCAGGAATAAACAAAATTCCGTGTTAGAAAGCTGATAAACTTTTGCTCCATCGGCTGTCCGGTTGCGGCAATAATGGGAAGAATGAAAAAAGTAATTTTTTTGTCGAGCGTAAAAAGGCCATTGCCCACATCAGGTGTGTAAATTAGTCCAACCAAAAGCAGCATGTAATACAAGAGAAATGGCCAAGTCCATCGCGAGGACTTCAATCGTTGCCACTTCAACCTGAATTCTCCGCTGGCCACCCAACCGAGCGTTAATAAAATGAGGCTAATGTTATTGGCCATATCGATCCACGGCAATGTAACGACGCATAGCCACCAACTTAACTTGTGCCAACGATCTAAATTCCATTGGACTAAGGAAATCATGCAACTCGTATTTTGCCGATCGTTGTATTTTCCAACGCTATAAAATTCATGGATGAAAGCGCTCGTTGATTAATAATCCGGCGCTCCGTATCAAAAATCCATCCCCATTTACTAAAATATTGGACGGCACTTTTAAGATTCTGCAACGTCAAGTAAAAATCCTTATACGAACCACGGGCATGGAGGTGGATGATTTCCGCCCCCGGAAAGAACAACGTCTCAAATTGGAGGTGTATTCTTCGCGAAAGGTCCGTGTCCTCTGCGTATAGAAAAAAACGCTCATCAAAAAGTCCGGTTTGCTTTAGTGCCTGCATCCGCAAGAACATGAAACAACCGGAAAGAAAAGGAACATTCATGATGCGATCATAGCCGCTTTCCTTCATTTCATAACGTTCAAGTGCCTTTGAAACCAATTCCTTGAAGGGAAAGAACCGGCGAATGGCCAAATCCACAGGAGTCGGTAAAAGCTTGCAGGCCATTTGCAATTCATGATCTGCATTAAGAACTTTTGGCATCGCCAATCCGGCCTGGGGCTGCTCTTCCATGAAATCGAAAATCTTTTCCAGTGTTGAAGGGTTAAAATAAACATCCGGATTTAGTACCAGGTGATAAATGGATTGATCAAGATTTTGCCGCAGGGCAATGTTATGCGCTTTGCCATATCCTAAGTTTTCATTGTTAAAAATATAGGTCACCCCGGGAATTGAGCAGTAATGTTGGAGGCGGTCATCGGGTGAGTTATCGATAATGGTTAGCGTGCCGGTGAGTGAGCTATTCAAAAAACTAGCCATCGCTCTTTTCAAGAGAAAAGGATCCGTTTTGTAAACAACGATAGAAGCAGTTATCTTTTCCATGAATCAATGTTGCAGAAGCGCTTTAGCCGGTTCAAACCTTGAAATTACTTTTTTATTCCATGGGCTTTTACTTCGACCGCCCGTGGTGGAATAGTTCCGCTCATGCTTTCGGTGATCAACCAAAATTGCCTGCAAAAACTTTACTTCGAAATGTCGCAAGGCCATAAGGCCGATCCACTGGTCATGCATGAAATTTTTTGAAGGGAACGGCAGTATTTTTTTCAAAATCCTGCTATGAAATGCCATGCAGCACCCTACAAACGAATTTCTAAGAATGTTGTTAATGATGCCGCCTTGAGATTGATTCCATTCAAAAAAAGATGCTACCAACATTTCGCCGTTCTGATCGATCAATCGGCAATCACAAACTACCAGGTCACTGTTGGCGAGCTCACCGCTCATGGCTTTGATTTTTTCCCGGTGCCAAATATCATCCTGATCCGAAAGAAATATAATTTCGTTTTGGCAATGGTTCAACACATATTCAAAATTGGTTGAGGGATTACCAAAACGTTGAGCAGGCAATACGCGAATCCGTGAATCCTGATATGATTTTATAATTTCCAGGGTTTGGTCATTCGATTCATCATCCGAAATAACCAGCTCGTCATTCGGATTTAGTTGAGGCAATATGGAATCAAGTTGCTCTCGCAGGAACAACTGGCCATCGTGAACCGCCATGCCGATCGAAACTTTTTTCATCCCTTTAATTTATACAAGCTAACCCAGGAAAGCAGGAGCATAGACATTCCAATCGGGTTGTTGATGTATTGGTTGGTAAACGATTCGATAAAAATAAACAGTGCAGAGAAGAAAAATGCGTTGGCTGAAGACGATGGAATAGCCTGGTGGTATTGAAAAAAGATTGATCCAAAAAAAAATGCCCAAAAAGATAATCCCAACAACCCTTGTTTGTGAAAAATTTCCAGGTAAGCGATTTCCATATGGACGGGTCTTGATGGTATTCCACGGCCAAACCCATGGCCGACCAAGGCGGAGGAAAAAGAAGCTTCTCCCCACACCTCCCTGGCTTGGGCAATACGCCCATTATCAGAATAGTTCCGATCTCCAAGCAGGTTCGGGTTGGCCATTGCATAAGTTTTATTCTTCTGTTCTGCATCAAACCATTTGCTTCCGGATAATATAAGGCTCGAACCCCAGAACAATATTATGAAACCCAAGGCAAAGCTAAACCCTGCCTTACGGTAAGATTTTATGGTAAGGAAATAAATGGAGAATGTTAATGCCAGGGACAACAAAAGTCCGCGAGTTACGCTCAGAACAATGGCGAAAATTAATAGAGAGAATAAGATAGATCTCCATTTGGAAGTTTCCTCGAAATAATGAAAAATAGCGCCAATGCCTAAAAGCAAAAAACCCTTGTAAAAAAAAACGACCTCTCCGCGGTAGAATAATTCCCCTGATTTCAGTGTGGCTTGATAAAATGACAAGAAGGGAATGACCTTTGCATTAATTAATACTACTATTGTTATAAAGGCAATAGCCATGAAAACTGAACTCCCTTTGATCAACCATTCAATTTTTGGAATGTCCAGCTTTTCAAGTGACAAATAAAAAAAAGGAAAAGCGAAAAAATAACTGAGTGGTTTGACGTCCTCAAACCAGTCGATAAAGGTACTTCCATTCAGACAACCCACAATTATTCCAACAACAATCATCAGCATAAAGCCGAGACTTAATTTCCAGATGAGGCCGGGAACAATTATTTTTTCACGGATCACTAAAATAATACTTGTTGCTAAGGCAAGCCCAAACAGAACCATCCGAAGAGAAATCGGGCCGATTGCTGTGAAACGGCCACCCCCTCCGAGGCACAGTTCGGCAATTAAAATCAAGGCAAGCAACTTTGCGATTTTCTCTATCATTTTGAAAATGCAATAATTAAAAAGCGTCCATTCAAATGCCTCAGCCCTAAAACAACCGCTCGGAAGTATTTCCAGAATTTTACCCCCGAGTTTTTAACCAACGCATGGAAGTCATTGGTAGCGCGGCTATAAAGTTCGAATCGCGAAAGGGTTTCCTCAAGGGAGCTTCTTTTAGAAGAGGAAAGAGAGTGGGTACACTGTGAGTCGACCACCCAAAAACTTGGTATTTTGGTGCTGAGTTTCTGGATGAACATCATATCACTAAAATCAAGTTTAAACTTTTCATCGTAACCTTCAACTTGCTCAAATACTCCGGATGTGATCAGTAATCCGCTATTGATGAATTTTTTTTGTGAAAGTAAATGTTGATTGGGCTCAATTCTTCTTAAACGAATACCTCTGCCAAACTTAAAAACAAAGGGAGAAACGACACCCTTTGTGTCCCTCAAGATGGGAACAAAGATCTTCTCCTGACTGTTTCTTTTAACGGATGCTTCATATTTTAGAAATAGATCTTTTTCAAAATGAGTATCCTGATCCACCAGCAACATCCATTCTTTATTTTCCGATTTGGCCAAGGCAAAACCTTCGTTATAAGCTTTGCTTACGCCGGGGTTAGTGGCATTGTGACGGTAAACGATTTTCCAGTTTTTATATTGATCACAAATTTGTGAATGTGGAGAATTGTCATAAATAAAAAGAGCCGTGGATTGATTGCTGAATTGTAAAGCTTTGGTAAGTGACAGGAAGGCTGGGGATTCTTCAAGCTTCATTTTATAGATAACCAGAACAACCATTAAGGTTTCGAAAAATTGATGGCCATCGAAACTATCCGTTGAAACCAGAAATTTTTCCATTGATTGATAGAGAAAAAACCCTTACACTTAAGGCTAAAGTTAAGGCTAAACATAAACACGAAGATTTCATCAAAACAGTTGGTAGCCTTGTTTATTTTACCTCGATTTCCCTACCACTTCTTACGGTATTAATACTTTCTTCCAATTGAGTGTTTTCACAATCAAATATTTAAAGGCGCTTTTTGTACTAGATTCAACATTAAATCAGATATTTAAGAAACCAAACTTATGCTCGGATCAGTACACTACAAATGGGCTTCTCTGTTATCCTCTTGGTTGTTAATTTCCTGTGCCTATAATGATTTTCCAAAATTTGCGGATTGCTCAAAATCAAATTTAAGCGTAAACATACTAAGCAAGCAAGATCCTTCTATTTGTACCGCCATTGACGGAAAGGTGATACTCACCGCCTCCGGCGGACAGAGCCCCTATAGTTACAGCCTCAATGAATCGGGTTTTCAATCAACAAGTTCATTTTCCTTTTTGGGTCCCGGAGTGTATGTAGCTGAAGTGCAAGATGCGCTCAATTGTCAAACCAGTATTCAAGTAAACTTGAATGCTCCAGGGTCAAGCCTAAGCGCTTCCGCCTCCGTAACACCTGATTCGGAATGCTTAACCAACAATGGGTCAATCACCATAACGGCCTCCCAGGGAAATGCTCCTTATCAATATCAATTTGGAAATGGAACATTCGGAAATCAGAATTTTTTCTCAGACTTGTCATCGGGCACGTATGTCCTTACGGTAAAAGATGCTAATAATTGTCCCAGTGTTATTGGTGTAATTGTCCCGCACGTGTCGACAGGAATTAGTTACTCCCACGACATTGTGCCTATTCTTCAAGCTAATTGTGCCATAAGCGGCTGCCATGACGGATCGTTGGGTAGTAGCAGGGATTGGAGAAATTACAATAACGTTAAAACAAATGCACAGAATATTATGATACGCACCGAAAACAGGAGCATGCCTGCCGGTGGGTTAACCTTGACGCAAGACCAGATCCAATTGATTGCCTGTTGGGTGGACGATGGTGCGAATAATAATTGACTTGAAAATGAAAAAGATAGTTCCAATCATTCTTTCCCTTACCTCCCTGACGGCCTTCTCCCAGGATGATTTGCTCAAAGAACTTAGTGAAAAAGAAAAGCCCGAAGTGAATTATACCTTTCAGACCTTTAAGGGCACTCGTATTGTTAATGGTCAATCCGTTGAAACAAAGGGGAAACATGAGCTGGAATTTATTTTCTCACATCGGTTTGGGACACTCAACTCCGGAAGCTATAATTTATGGGGCCTTGACAATGCCTTCGTAAGATTGGGGCTTGAGTACGGCATCACCGACAGGCTGGGGGTAGCGATTGGACGGACATCCACAGACAAATCCTTTGATAGTTACATTCGGTACAAGCTCTTCAGACAGAGTAGTGGGGCAAAAAACTTTCCGGTTACCGTTACCACGATTGCGACAACCAATTTTAAATCCTCGCCTCCTGCGAATGAGAACCCGCTGATTACAACGAAAGATCGTCTTTCTTATGTCGCTGAGGTGTTAATCGCCCGAAAATTTTCCAGCAGTTTTTCATTCCAGTTATCCGGCATTTATGTTCATCGGAATATGGTTTATCAAAGCTATGAAAACAACGATGACTATGCCGTGGGGTTTTCAGGCCGGTATAAAATTACAAGAAGTGTGGCGCTCACGGGTGAATATTTTTACCGTTTAAATCCCAAAAACAATACGCCTTATTATAACTCCCTGGGCTTTGGTATTGATATAGAAACCGGTGGACATGTATTTCAATTGGTGTTTACGAATAGCGTGGGTATGATTACGCGTTCAGTCGTTGCCGAGACGGATGGAAACTTTGGCGCTGGCGATATCCATTTCGGATTTAATATCAGTCGGGTTTTTCAATTATCTAAAAAACATTAGGGATGGCCTCAAAAAAAATCAGGTTACGTAAAATAATTAGTCCAGCTTCGATCCTTAGCACCGTGCTCGTGCTGGTAGGTCATTTAGTTGTAGCACAAAATAAATATGAAGTTTCAAAAGGATCGATCAGTTTTACGTCCAATGCGAAATTGGAACTGATTAACGCTACCTCTGATAAGGTACGCGGCATTATTGATCCGGCAACAGGCCAATTTGCTTTCGTAGTAAAAGTTCAATCTTTTGAAGGGTTCAACAGTGAACTTCAGCGGCAGCACTTTAACGAACGGTATTTGGAAACAGAAAAATTTTACGAGGCCACTTTTTCCGGAAAAATTATTGAACAACTGGACTTTTCAAAAAACGGAGTTTCAGAAGTGCGGGCGAAAGGAAATTTGACCATTCACGGAAAGAAACAAGTGAGAATCATAAAGGGCAAGATTACCATTAATGACAATGATATTTCCATCGAATCCGAATTTACAGTTCCGCTGACGGATCATGACATTTCAATTCCGCAAATTGTGAGTCAAAAAATAGCCACTGAAATTATGGTTACCTTTAAGGCAAGCATGGCCTCTCCAAAGGGGAAATAATTTAATGAGGAAGCTCTCTTGTATATTTTTCTTTTTTTCTGCAACTCTTTCGTTTAGCCAAAAACCATTTTTTCAGTCTTACAGCCTGTTAAAGAAGAATGAACGAGTCAACGTCAACGTCATTTTTCAAGACAAAGTAGGATTTATTTGGTTCGGAACAGATAAGGGGCTCTTCAAGTTCGACGGTCTCAAATACCAAAACTTTACTTCGTTGAATGGACTGCCGGATAATCATGTCACCGCGATCAACCAGGATTCTTCCGGAAGGATTTGGACCGGTCATCAAACCGGTGAAATTGCTATCCTGGAAAACGAGAGCATCAAAAAATTTGAACCTCAGGAAGGCCATTCTTCAAAAGAGATATCCGATATTGTTTTTGATAAACAAGGACACCTTTGGTTCTCGACCCTGGATGACGGCCTTTATTATTTCTTAAATGAACGGCTTTTCCGGTTAGACGAAATTGACGGTATGCCTGATCTTTTTGTTTACGACATCGAAGTAGACGAAGACGGGAAAATCTGGGCGGGAACGGATAGGGGCGTAGCCGTTTGCCAGCTAAGCGGTGATCAAGTCAAGTTAAGTGTACTGAATAACGCTACGGGGTTACCGGATAATATTATAAAAAAGTTAGTTGCCAAAAAAGATAAAATATGGATGGCCACGGAAGATGCAGGCCTTGTTTCGTATGACCGACAAACGAGTATCTTCAAAAAAGAAATTCCGGACTGGAACGATGGATCAATCACGGATATGGTCATTGATGGAGACGAAGCGATTCTTTCCCTTGCACAGCATGGAATGGTCGTCTACGATTGGGGCACGGGAATCAAAAAAAAAATTGATAAGAAAAATGATTTGGGATTTGTCAACGTTAATACCCTGATCAAGGATCGCGAAGGAAACATTTGGCTGGGTTGTGCTGAATCGGTCATACGAATGCCCAATCATTTTATTGAATATTTGGAAGTCTACGATGGTTCAAAAAACGAAAATGTTTCTTGTCTTGCCGTTGACAGGCATGAAAATGTTTGGTATTCGATTAACGGGAAATTATATGTTGAAAACACACAAGAGCTTACCGCACCCGATCCTAGCCCTTGGCTAACCGGGAAAACATGGGAAGGAGCTTACGTCAGCAGTGTTTATGTTGATTCGACCGGTTTTGTTTGGGTAGGTTTTTTGGGCCAGGGGTTAATAAAAATAAACCCTTTGACTCATCGGTTGTTTCGTTTTGATGAGTTAAACAAAACAACTGTCCTTTCTATAACCGGAAGAGGATCGTCGGTTTGGGTGGCCTCTTTGTCAGGTGCTATTCAAATCAAATCCAAGGGAGAAAGGGAGACCCTGAATTTTTTCAACAAGAGCAACGGCTTGTCATCCGATTATATCTATCAGGTTTTTATCGATAGTCAGCAGAGGATTTGGTTTGGAACAGACGGAAAAGGTGTCGATATGCTGGATGGCTCAGGCATCCATCATTTTCAAGATGGATTTTCTTCAAAGGTAGTTTACGGTTTTGCAGAAGACGGTCTCCACAGGATCTGGGTCAATGTCCAATCCGATGGGTTATATGAATTCAATAACTCAAAGTTCGTTCCGATAATGGCGAGCAATAATCAATGGAGCGCAAACGAAATCAGTTGTTTGGCCTCCGATAAATATGGGAATCTTGTCGTGATGCATGAATTAGGAATTGACTTCTTCGATATAAAGAGAAATAACGTCTTTCATTTCGGCGATGAAATTGGTCTCGATAATTTTAAACCCAATTTGAATTCGGTAGCTGCCGATGGACATGGCGGGATATATTTTGGAACAAGTCACGGCATAATCCGATATACTCCCCGGATGAATGACGAAAAACTGTTTCCTACGCCTTTTATTGATTACCTGAAAGTAGCCGGCAGGAAAGTTTTTCCTAAGGACAAGTTGGTTTTCAGTTATCACGAAAAGGAGATCACCATCAATTATAATGGATTCTGGTATCAGAATATTGATAAAGTGCATTTTCAGTATCAATTGACTGAACTCGATAAAAACTGGATTGACAGTCGTGATCAAACCGCTACCTATTCTGGTCTTCAGCCTGGAAATTATTCCTTTCATCTTAAAGCCACCGATTCAACTTTCCCTAACCCGGAGGAAGCCGTCATCAATTTTATTATTGAACCTCCTTTTTGGAAGACTCCACTCTTCATCGTATCCAGTGTTTTGTCTTTGTTGTTCCTTATTTACGCTATTATAAAATACCGCGAACGAACCCTGCTGAAGGAGAAGCATGAGCTGGAAGAAAGGGTGGAGGAGCGGACCCAGGAAATAAAGAAAAAAAATGAAGAGATTCAGGCTCAGGCAGAAGAGATAAGCGGAATCAATGAGAACCTTGAAGCGCTGGTCAGGAAAAGAACCATTGAATTGGAACGAAAAAATAAGGCTTTGGAAGAATATGCGTTTATCAACGCTCATCAACTTCGGGCACCGTTGGCCAGTATCCTTGGGCTGATTAATATTTTAAATACCATCGAGTTGAATCCACGGGACAAAATAATACTTGAGCATCTTAACGATTCGAGTGAAAAACTAGAGCAGATTGTTCGAACGATTACGGAAGCCATTGAGCGAGGAGACCATGAGCATTTTGAAACAGGTGAACCAATAGGTTAAAACTTTCTAATCAAGTTCAACCACTTCGGAGTTTCCTGCGTGACCAGTGATCTTCTCGCGCATGTCGCCTTAGGCTTTCCCATCAAACAAATAATTGATCGTTGCCGCGTCCAAATTATTCAAGCATATTTGTGCTTTATTGAAGAACGCAATCTCAACTATACCTAGTCATGGAATTAAAATTTGTCCCGCTCAACGCAGTACACGAAAAACTCGGCGCCAAGATGGTGCCTTTTGCTGGCTACAACATGCCGGTAAGATACTCCTCTGATATTGAAGAACACATGACCGTGCGCAACGGCGTGGGGGTATTTGACGTGAGCCACATGGGTGAGTTTACATTGAAGGGGTCTAACGCGCTTGACTTGATCCAGCGTGTGACGAGCAATGATGCGAGCAAACTCGTAGATGGACAGGCGCAATATTCCTGCTTGCCGAATGAAACGGGCGGCATTGTGGACGATCTTATCGTGTATAAAATCAAAGACAACGATTATTTGCTGGTGGTGAATGCATCGAACATTGAAAAAGACTGGAACTGGATTTCAAAATACAATAGTAAAGTCGTGGAGATGAAAAACATCTCAGACGACATTTGCTTGTTTGCCGTGCAAGGGCCGAAGGCGGTTGGTGTTTTACAAAAGCTAACGAAAACAAATTTGCCGGCCATTTCATATTACCACTTTGCAATCGGTGAGTTTGCCGGAGTGAGTGATGTCGTGATGAGCAATACGGGCTACACCGGTGCAGGAGGTTTTGAAATTTATGTGAACAAGGCATCGGCAGAGAAAGTATGGAACGCAATTTTTGAAGCGGGCAAAGACGAGAACATTAAGCCGATTGGCTTGGGTGCGCGCGATACGCTTCGATTAGAGATGGGCTTTTGTCTTTACGGAAATGATATTGACGATACCACTTCCCCGCTGGAAGGTGGACTGGGTTGGATCACAAAGTTCACAAAAGAGTTTACCAACTCGGCCAATCTGAAAAAACAAAAGGAAGCCGGCGTTACAAAAAGATTAGTAGGCTTTAAGATGATCGACAAAGGAATTCCTCGTCATGACTATCCAATTAAAGACAGCACCGGAAATGTCATCGGCAGAGTTACATCCGGAACGCAATCACCCACGCTGAGTATTGGCATTGGGTTGGGATATGTCTCTACTCCTCATGCTACCGTCGGATCAGAAATTTTTATTGAGGTTAGAGGTAAGGCGCTGAAGGCAGCGGTAAGTAAAATGCCTCTGATATCTTGATTTGAAAATTGAAAGATTGAAAAATTTCTTTCTGCCAGTATTTTAATCTTCTAATTTTATAATCTTCCAATCCCTTCATGAAAACCATAGACGTCTGTCTCAGCCCTGAATTAATGCATCTGTATGAGATCGAAAACCGCACCGTGGTGGTGGTGGATATTCTTCGCGCAACGTCCTGCATGGTGACTGCTTTTGCAAATGGAGTCGAGAGCATTACTCCGGTGGCGAACCTCGAGGAATGTTTAAAAATGAAAACAAAAGGCTATGTGACCTCCGGTGAGCGCGATGGAAAAAAAGTGGAGGGCTTCGACAAAGGAAATTCCCCGTTCGAATACATGCGGGAGCAAGTGCGCGGATTGAAATTGGCATTTACGACAACCAATGGTACGCAGGCAATTGAAAAATCGAAAGGAGCCAAAGAAGTGATCATCGGTTCCTTTCTGAATTTGACTTCTGTCGTGCGCTATTTACTGTTGGGTGAAAACAACGTACTTATTGTTTGCGCCGGTTGGAAAGGAAGAGTAAACCTGGAAGATACCTTGTTTGCCGGGGCCGTCGTTGAAAAACTGAAAGACTACCTCGGCCCGGATTGTGATGCACCGCTCGCTGCACAGCATCTCTACAACATTGCTAAAACTGATATGGTGAAATTCCTGGAGGCTTCATCGCACGTGAAGCGCCTGAACCGGCTGAACATCCGCAAAGACATCGAGTTTTGCGTAACACCAGATCAGTACAAGGTTTTACCAAGGTTAAAGAATGGGGTGTTGATGAGTTGATCACTTTTTTTCAAACACAACCTTACCTCCAACAACTGTAGTTAATACGCTGACCTCGCGGATTTTTTCAGGCGCGATCGCAAATATGTTTCTATTCAGCACAACAAAGTCAGCTAACTTCCCTTTTTCCAATGAGCCTTTTATTTTTTCATCGAAGGAGGAATAAGCAGCGTCAATCGTATAAGCCCTTAAGGCTTGCTCCACAGAAATTTTTTGCTCAGGAAACCAGCCGTTTCGATTTTTGCCGTCCAATGTTCTTCTTGTTACCGCTGCATAAATTCCTTCCAGTGGAGTAGCCGGAGCTACCGGCCAGTCGCTTCCAAAAACAACTTTAACTTTTGCATCGATCAATGAGCGAAACGCATAAGTTGTTTTACTGCGTTCGTGCCCGATCACTTTCTCTGCCCAGCGCCCATCATCAATCGCATGGTAAGGTTGCATACTGGCAATGACATTCAGTTGCGCTAATCGTGGAATGTCAGAAGGTTGAATGTGCTGCAGATGTTCGATTCGGAAGCGCCTGTCTTTCGGCCCGTTTTCTTTTTCCACCTTCTCGAAAATATTCAGCAATGTGTTGATGGCTTTGTCTCCGATGGCATGAATCATCAATTGAAGTCCGGCAGAGTCTGCCGACTTGATCTCGTGGTACAGTTTATCTTCGGGAGTAATGAAGAAGCCTGAATCGTTCGGGGAATCGCTGAAGGGTTTAAAAAAAGCTGCCGTATGCGAACCCAATGCTCCATCGACAAAGGCTTTCAGGCAGCCGATCTTTAACCAATTGTCGCCGCGGCCTTCTGCGTCAACTTTCTTTTTTAATTCCTTCCATTGGTCGAGCGGAATCCCCGCATAAACGCGCGTGGTCATTTTACCCGTTTCATGTGCCCGCTCAAAAGCGGAATTATATCCGTACATACTATGCGCACTCGTTACACCATGCCCGGCTAAATAATTCATCGCTGCCTGCAACGCCTGATCCTCGGCTTCTACCGAAGGTGCCGGCACAATTTTATCCACTAAATCTTTGGCGTTGTCTTTTAACACACCGGTCACTCTTCCCCTTTTATCCCGCACGATTGTGCCACCGACAATATCTTTTACTTTATCGGTAATGTCTGCAGCCTTGAGTGCAGCGCTATTTGCTAATGACATGTGCCCATCCAACCGGTTAATCCAAACAGGATTGTTGGGAGTGACCGCATCAATCCAACTTCGGTCAGGCAATTCGCCGTCCCAGTTTTCATGATCCCAGTTTCCACCCGTGATCCATATACCGGGCTTAAGTGTTTTAGCAAAATCACTGATCCGCTGAATAAATTCTTCCTTTGTTTTTGCGTCACGTAATTGCACGGATGACAACGTAAACCCGGCTTCCACAAAATGAGTGTGTGTATCAATGAAGCCGGGAACGATCAACTCCACAGAATCAAATCGTGTAAAGTCGGTTTTGTCTCCTTTCCATTTCATCACCTCCATTTCGTTGCCTATGGCCACAAGCGTATCTCCTTGAATGGCCATGGCCTGTGCCCACGGTTGCTGCGGGTTCGCCGTCCAGATTTTTCCGACAATGATTTGATCGGCAGGTCGTCTTTTTTCGGAGCATGAAAAAACAAGAAGAGTGAATGGAAGAAGTGTTAAAAATTTCTTCATTTTAATTTTGGGTTTTGATGATGACGATCTTTGTCGCGAAGGGTTTTCTTTTCAAGATTCTTTTCAAAGGCTTCGGTTAAATCCACACTGGTTTGGTTGGCAAGACAGATTAAAACCCAAAGTACATCGGCCAGCTCATCACCGAGGTCTTTGTTTTTGTCTGATTCTTTTTCGGACTGCTCACCATAACGTCTCGCCATGATCCGTGCCAGTTCTCCTACTTCTTCAGTGAGAATCGTCATATTAGTGAGTTCATTGAAGTAACGAACACCATGCGTTTTGATCCATTGATCGACTTGGGTTTGGGCTTCTTGAATAGACATAAGACGAGAGACTTAAGTAATAAGACTGCTAAAAGTTAAGTAGAAATAGCAAATAAATCTTATGCCTATTGTCTTGATGCTTGTGTCTAACCATCACTCTAAACCTTAAAGAAAATCCTCTTCCTAAATAAAAACTGGCACATCTTCCATTCCAGAACAAAAAGCGTCATGGAAGTGATGACTGCCATCAAACTTGTTGGCACATTAATCATGCTCATCAGGCCGTTGGTTAAGGCACCAATGTATCCGTTAAACCACCGGCTGGCAACAATTTCAATGAACAGGTAAATGAACAACGAATTCGTGCCGACAATCGTAAAAAATTGCAAATGCTTTCGGTGATCGTTGATGTCGATCCACCAATACGATAGACCCAAGCCCAGCAAGCACCATCCACCGGAAGCAAAAACAAATGAACTCGTAGCAATGCGCTTGATGATCGGCGTGATGGTAATATCCACTCCGTAACCGATGATCAATGCGGCAACACCGGCAATCATCAATCGCTTTACCTTTTCAGACCCTAGCTTTTCCGAAAGCAACAACTTGCCCGCCAGCACTCCCCAGATTGTATGCGCAGCAGTCGGGATGCAATTGATCGCCACCCAACCACCGCGATTTATTTTGCCCATGAGAATAAGGTCAACATAGTTTCCAAAATTATGTTGGTCGATGAAAGGTTGATCAAACCCAGGGATGTGAGTAAACCGGTATAGGATTTCCGTCAGCACCAGCAAGGCGAGACTAAAAATAATCTGTGTTGAATAACTCCAGCGAAAAATCAGAAAGGCTACCAACGTAGTGAACGACAACTGCGTGAGCACATCCCAAAGCTCAAAAGAAAGTCCTTGAGGCCGAACTGCATAATCCAACACGCCCCAAAAAAATAACCAACCCGAACGTTTGAGTGTTTTAAAAAATGACTGATTCCAGGTCATTCCCATTTGCTGTTGGTGATGCAACGAATAAGCCATCGCGGTTCCTGCCATTAACATGAAGCCCGGCTGAATCAAATCCCAAAAGCGCAGTCCATTCCACGGATGATGGAAAAATTGAAGGAAAAAGAATTGAATGCGATGGCCTTCGCTTAATTCGAAAAGATGTTCGTAAAGTTGTGTGCTCTCCAGAACGAGAAAAATCATAATCAGCCCTCGCATAAAATCGAGAGAGAGAAGCCGTTGCGGAGTTTTAGGAAGCGTCAACTTAAGCTTTATTTGTTTTTCTCAAGTTCTTCGAAATCAATATTCATCACTTCAAATTTTTCCCAGCCTACAAAGTCGAAATGCCACCACTCGGTAACATACACTTTGAAGCCATTCTTCTCCATCACAGAAATTAAGGTGTCGCGGTTTTTTCTTACCACCGGATCGGCAACCGGAGTGGATGGCCAGGATTCCTTTATGGGGGCGTCATAACCGCTCGGCATTTTTAACTCCTGTTTTGTTTTGAGATCAATTAAGGTCATGTCGAGCGCGCAACCTCGATTGTGGCGTGAGCCTTTATAAGGATTGGCCACATACGTGGTATCTCCCTTCATGATCTCATAAAATTTTACAGTGGCCGAGTACGGCCTGTAGCCGTCAAAGATTTTTATTCCATATCCAAGTTGGTTGAAATCGGCTTGCGCTTTCTTCAAGGCTTCAGCGACTGGCTTGCGGGCATACGCTTTAGCGAGGTTGTACACTTTTTCACCTGTAAAATTATTTTTTGTGGCGTAACGAATATCCAATATGATGTCAGGAATGAATTTTTTAAGATCAACCAATTCCTTTTCAGGATTGGTTTTCAATGACGCATGGTATTGTACCCATGTGGAGGGCGTCAGGCCGTATTTGGTTTGGCATTCCCCATAACATGGGAATAGGATAATGAAGAGCAGGATCGTTGTTCGCATGAAGTATTTTTTTTGAAATGACAATGTAACAAATACTTCTTCAAGTTATGCTTTCAGTAAATTTGTCTAAGAATGACAGAAACCGGTTGTTCACAAAAAGATTATCGATGCCTTTTTCGTTTTTCATTTAGCTTTTATTAGCTTTCGGTCATTGAAGGAATGACGCGAAGAAACGTTTACACTTACTGGGTTTTCAATCACTGTAAGGGACGTGTCTTCGCGATTTTTTTTAACCCCTTTTTTTAGCCTATGTCCAAAATCAAAAAAGACAAAAAAATCTTCGTTCTCGACACTTCGGTCATCATCTTCGAACACAATAGCATCCTTAATTTTGACGAACACGATATTGGTATCCCCATTACTGTTCTGGAAGAACTTGACAACTTTAAAAAGGGCAATGACACTAAAAATTTTGAAGCCCGTGAATTCATCCGTTTGATTGACAAGTTGGCCAAAAACCAGATGCTGCATCAATGGAATCCCATCAATGGAAAAGGAAAAGGGAATTTCAAAGTGGTGATGGACACCGGAGGAACGGATCAGACCGATGCGAATAAAGTCTTTAATGAAGACAAAGCGGATCACCGCATCTTGAATGCTGCACTTCTTTTGCAAAAGGAGGAGAAAGGACGAAAAATAATTTTGGTAAGCAAGGACATTAACTTGCGCCTTAAAGCGAAAGCGCTGGGGCTGCATGCTGAAGATTATACAACCGGTAAGGTTCAAAACATCAGTTCATTGCACACCGGCCGAACGGTTGTTGAGAATGCGTCTTCGGACTCCATTGATTTGATTTATGAAAAGGGCTATTGTCCACCGGAGGAAGTATTGGGCAAGGACAGGCCGATGAAGAACCATTACTTCATTTTAAAAAACGGAAAGAAGTCGGTGCTTGCTTTCTACAATTCTGCCAATGGAATGGTGGAACAGGTGGAGAAACGCAATGCGTATGGTATTAAACCGCGCAATGCAGAACAAGCCTTTGCTATTCACGCGGTCTTAAAGCCGGAAATCAAGTTAGTGTCCATGCAAGGGGTGGCTGGCACCGGGAAGACATTGATCGCCTTGGCGGCAGCACTGGAACAGAAGCGCGAATACAAACAAATTTATTTGGCCAGGCCTATCGTACCGCTAAGCAATAAGGATATCGGTTATCTGCCCGGCGATATCAAATCGAAATTGAACCCTTACATGGAGCCCTTGTGGGACAATCTAAAATTCATCCAAAACCAATATAGTGAAAGTGACAAGGAGTATTCTAAAATCACTGAAATGGTGACGAACGAAAAATTGGTGATCACACCCCTGGCTTATATTCGGGGAAGAAGCTTATCCAATATTTGTTTCATTGTCGATGAAGCCCAAAACCTGACACCCCACGAAGTGAAGACGATTATTACACGGGCTGGTGAAAACACCAAAATTATTTTCACTGGCGATATCCACCAGATTGACACTCCTTACCTGGATTCGCAAAGCAACGGACTTTCTTATTTGATTGATCGTTTGAAGGATCACGAATTATATGCTCATATCACGTTGGAAAAAGGGGAACGGAGCGAATTGGCAAACCTGGCTAACGAATTATTATAATCCAAAGTAACTAACCTAAGGCTGCATGTTTTAGAGGCTTAGTGTAGCAAAAAGTGATAGAATTGACGCTTTAAACTGAATCTGGGGGCCTGGATGACAGAATTTACAGGTAAGATTTCGCACTGCTGTGATTGATTCTCATCGCATTCTGCATCCTGAAGTTAATACCTTATCCCTTTGTTTTTGGGTCCATTTTTTAAACATCATCACTTCGATTTTCTTTGTATCGTTAAGTATTAAACAAAGGAGATTATGTTTTTCAAATGGGGATTTAAATACGGTTCAGTAACGAAACAATTGGATTATTTGCGTGAGGAAGGCATCATGCTTGGATCGCGCATGCGCAAAGATCGCAAAGTCTTTTTTTATATGGTGAAAAGTCTTTTTGTAGAGGTGATCTACAAAAACGATAGCGTCGAAAAAGAACCCGAGCGTCTCGAAGTTTTTAATAACCTGACCCACTTTAACCAATACCTGGAACGGGAGTTTAAGACTTC
>Ga0206942_1152_pt1 | contig 20098 bp, 20 predicted proteins | sample Alteio_BWOrgHeat_6_FD_153253 | JGI IMG/M metagenome (GOLD analysis project Ga0206942, IMG submission 153253) | Enriched cells from forest soil in Barre Woods Harvard Forest LTER site, Petersham, Massachusetts, United States -... | ecosystem: Environmental > Terrestrial > Soil > Temperate forest > O... | reverse complement strand
GAGCTGGAAATGGTGAGGGCGAGGCCGAATAATACCGAGAGGCGGAAGCCGTAAATCATGCGGGCGGCGATGTCGCGCCCCTGGTCGTCGGTGCCGAGGATGTGGTCGGCGGATGGCGGCGAAAGCACGCTGGTGCCGAGGCTGAAATTAAAGTCGTATTCGATTGGCGGCATGACCATATAGCCGCCGGAATTGATGAGGTCGCGCACGAACGGGTCTTTATAATCCGTCTCGGTTTCAAATGCGCCGCCGAAAGTGGTTTCGGGATAGTTTTTGAAAACAGGGAAATAATAATGCCCGTGCGAAACCACCAGCAGCGGTTTATCATTGGCGAGCAATTCGGCGAACAGGCTTAAAAAAACCAGAATAGTGAAAACCACTAGCGAGTAATAGCCGCGCTTGGTGGCTTTGAATTTGGTGATGCGGGTTTTGGTTAATGGGCTCATATACAACCCCTCGGTTCGTCATTGCGGGCTTGACCCGCAATCCGTCGCGCCACAACTTCCTGCCCGTAATGTCTGGAGGCTGTTACTGGATGGATTGCGGCACGCAGGCCGCAATGACGGGGAGTTGAGTGTAATAAAATATCCATCACCGCCTCCCGAAATCAATGCGCGGGTCAACCAGGACATAAGTGAGGTCGCGGATTAGGGTGAGGAGGAGGCCAATAATGGAGAAGATGTATAATGTGCCGAAAAACACGGGATAATCGCGTGCCACTACCGCCTCGTAGCTCAGGCGGCCGATGCCGTCGAGGGAGAAAATGACTTCGATGAGTAATGAGCCGGTGAACAAAATCGCAATCAACGCCGCGGGGAAACCGGCGATGACGATGAGCATGGCATTACGGAAGACGTGGCCGTAAAGTACGCGGTTTTCCGTCAGCCCCTTGGCGCGGGCGGTAACAACATATTGCTTGTTGATTTCATCAAGGAAAGAATTTTTTGTCAGCATCGTCAGCTTGGCGAAACCGGCGATTGTAAGAGCCGTCACCGGCAAAACCATGTGCCAGGTGTAATCGGTGATTTTATGCCAGGTCGAAAACTCGTGCCAGTTATCCGAAGTGAGACCGCGCAGGGGGAAAATATTCCAGTAACTATCTCCGGCGAAGAGGATGATGAGCAAAATTGCGAAGAGGAATGAGGGGATGGCGTAGAAAATGATGATGACGATGCTCGACCAGAAATCAAACCCGGTGCCGTCTTTAACAGACTTCTTTATGCCGAGCGGGATGGAGATTAGATACATCAGCAGTGTCGCCCATAAATTGAGTGAGATCGTCACCGGGAGTTTTTCCTTGATTAATTCAATCACGGTCTTATCCTGGTAAAAACTGCTGCCGAAATCGAATTTGAGGTAGTGTAGCGCCATGTCCTTGAAGCGCGTCAGCGGCGGTTTATCGAAGCCGTAGAGTTTCTGGATTTGCTTTATCATTTCCGGGTCAAGGCCGCGCCTGCCGCGATAGATGGTTTCCTTGCCGACCTCCATGCCGCCGCTGCCGATATTGGATGTGGCGCCGGCCGCCTTGCCCTCTAATTGCATCACCAACTGCTCCACTGGCCCGCCGGGCGCGACCTGGACGAGAGCAAAATTCAGCGCCATGATGCCGAATAACGTGGGGATGATAAGGAGTAAACGGCGGAGGATGTAGGCTTTCATAGCTGACAGGTATCAGGATTCAGGACTCAGAACAATATTTTTTCTGATGCCTGTTGCCTGTCAGCTGATACCTTAAGCGGCGCTGTGCTTCTTGGCTTTTTCCAGCGTGGCGTTGAGCGCCGTCTGCGTGCAGAGGCCGAGCAGGACCGGGTCGCGCGGGTTGAGGTTGCTGGTGTTCCAGAAGGTGCGGCCGCGGATGGATTCGATGGTTTTTTTGGTGGTGCCGACTAATTTGACGATTTGTGAATCCACAAGTTCGGGGTGGTGTTTCAAGAGCCATGCAATTGCATCCGGCTTGTCCTGGCGGCGGGCGACCGGGGTGTAGCGCGCGCCTTTGCGCTGTTTGGCGCTAAATTCGACGGCGCTTGAGTTCATTTTCAATTCCGCTTTTTCGTCGGCCTCAACGCGCTCAATTTCCTCGCGCGTCAATTCACCCGATTTTATCGGGTCATTCGGCTGGATGGAAGCGGCGACATCGCCATCGGCAATGCCCTGGATTTCCAGCGGGTGCATCTGCGTGAAGGCGGCAATTTGTTCGAATGTCAGGGTCGTGTTGTCAATCAGCCATTTGGCGGTGGCCTTTGGCATAAATGGTGCAGTTGTCATGGTAACCTTTAATTTTTAATGTATGGGGAGGGTTTTTACACCAAAAGCCGCTTGCAGTACAAGGAAAATCCGCTAAATTCTTGCTTAACCTGAGGCCAAAACCAGAAAAAATGCCAAGCCCCAACCCGCCACCGCCGCGACCGCGCAGCGCGCAAACCTTAACTTTGCGGCTGTCCAAAGTGTTTTTCTGGCTGTTTATGCTGCTGTGCTTTGCTACAATCGGCGTTTTTGCGGTTTTCGGCTATTACAGCAAGGGCTTGCCCTCCACCGAAGAGCTGAAAAACTACTACCCGAAAACCACGACGCGGCTTTATGACGCCAATGGCGGCTTGCTTACCGAATTTTCCTCCGAAGACCGCATTTTCGTGCCTATCGGTTCTATCCCGGATACGGTTAAAGAGGCGTTCATTTCGGCGGAAGACCAGAGTTTTTACAAACATTCCGGCGTTGATTTGACCGGCACGTTGCGGGCATTGGGTCAGGATATCGTCACCAAAATCCGCGGCCATGGCGGCATCAGCGGCGGCTCGACGATTACGCAGCAGGTGGTAAAAAATTTGCTGCTGCACGATAAAAAACGCGAGTTTAGCCGGAAAATCAAGGAGGCGATCCTGGCGGTGCGGGTGACGCAGTCGATGAGCAAGGACAAGATTTTAGAGATTTACCTCAACGAAATTTTCCTCGGCAACCGATCTTATGGCGTGGTTGCGGCGGCCTTGAATTATTTCAATAAGTCGATTGACGAACTGACGATTGAGGAAGCCGCTTTCATCGCCGCGATGCCGAAAGCGCCGAGCAATTTCGACCCGCGCCGCAATTATGACCGCGCCATGGAACGCCGCAATTACGTCATCGACCGCATGTATCATGACGGTTATATTTCGCAGGAGCAGCAGGAAACCGCGAAGGCACAACCCATCAAGCTGGCGGCAGCGCCGGAGAAGGAGATCATCACTAATAATTTCGCTGAGGAAATTAGGCGCTTTCTGGTGGATAAATATGGTGAAGACCAGGCTTATGGCGGCGGCTTGACGGTGCGCACAACCTTAGACCCGAAAATCCAGAAATATGCCGAGAAGGCGCTTTATGACGGCATCACCGAATATGACCGCGCCCACGGCTGGCGGGGGCCGCTGGGGCATATCAAGGATTTGGAATTATGGCATGAGGATTTAGTTGCGGTGAAAGACCCGGATAAATTGGGCACATGGAAACTGGCGGCGGTGTTGAGCGTTTCCGATAAGGCAGCGGAGATTGGATTCAAGGACGGCAAAACCGCTAACCTCAGTTTTGACGGCGTCAAATGGGCGCGGCAGTGGCTTTCCGGCCAGCGTTATGGGGCAATGCCGCATAGCGTGCGCGAGGTGTTGAAAGCGGGTGATGTTGTCGCGGTTTCGACGGCGAAAGATGAGAAAGACAGTAAAGCGCCGAAATATACGCTGGAGCAAATCCCCGATGTTAACGGCGCGACGATGGTGATGGACCCAAGCAATGGCCGCGTGCTGGCGATGGTGGGGGGTTATCCATATGGCAATGATGATTTCAACCGCGCCACGCAGGCTAAACGCCAGCCGGGCTCGTCGTTTAAACCCATCGTATATCTGGCGGCATTGGAAAACGGTTTCCTCCCCTCCACTATCGTCAATGACGGGCCTATCGCTATCCCGCAGGGGCCAGGCTTGCCGATGTGGACGCCGAAAAACTATGGCGGCGATTTCCTCGGGCGCATCCCGCTGCGTATTGCCCTAGCGAAATCGCGCAATAATGTGACGGTGCTGATTTCGCTGATGATGGGGGTTGATAAAGTGCAGGAAATGGCGCGGCGGATGGGCGTACTTGATAACCCGGCGCCGTATTATTCGATGGTGCTCGGCGCGGATGAGACGACTTTGATGCGGCTGATTACGGCTTATGCAATTATCGACAACCACGGCAAACAGGTCAAGCCGGTGCTGATTGACCGCATACAAGACCGCAGCGGCAAAACCATATTCAAGGGCGATACGCGGGAATGTGTGGGCTGCAGCGGCGCCAATATAAGCAGCGACGCGCCGAAGATTGTTGACACCAGCAAGCAACTGGTTGACCCGGCGACGACTTACCAGCTCATTACCATGCTGCAGGGCGTGGTGCAGTTCGGCACGGCGGCGCGGGCGCGCATCCTCAACAAACCGCTGGCCGGGAAAACCGGCACCACCAACGACAGTTTCGACAACTGGTTTATGGGCTTCTCGCCAGATATCGTCGTCGGCACATTCATAGGCTTTGACCATCCGAAAACTTTGGGGCGTGATTCCACCGGCGCTTCGACGGCGCTGCCGGTGTTCATAGACTTCATGCAGAGCCCGGCAATGAAGGATGTGGCGGCCAAGCCGTTCCCGATCCCGCCGGGCGTGCGCTTCCAGCGGATTGACGTCACCACCGGCGCCCCGCCGACTGATGGCAGCAACCCGGCCAATATCACGATGGAAGTTATCAACCCCAACGCGCCGCCGGAAATTAATTATTCCGACGATTACAAGGAAAAAGTCCTCGGCGGCAGCGGCTCCAGCGGCTCGATCGATTCGGGGCTATACTAAGTAATCTTATGCAGGAATATGATGTGGTTATCGCTGGCGCTGGTTTTGCCGGGCTGGCTTGTGCTTGTGCGGCAACTGCCGGCGGTTTGAAAGTCCTGGTGATAGAGCGCAAAAAAGGGCCGGGACAGGGCATGCATACGACCGGGATATTGGTCAAGGAAGTGTTGGAAAAATATGATTTTCCCCCTGAGCTGCTGCATAAAATTACAGAGGTCAGGCTGTATTCGCCTAACCGCAAATATATTGAAATCGGCACTCATAATTCTTTTTTTTCCGCTACTGATACGCCGGGGGTGATGAAATATCTTTCTGAGCTTAGCAAAAAATGCGGCGTGGAGATTCGCTATGGCACGGCTTTTAAAACAGCTGAAGTCATTGATGGTGAAATCCTGCTTGATATAGGCATCAAAACCAAATTTCTGATTGGGGCTGACGGCGCCAGTTCCCGTGTTGCGGAAATTTTTAATCTTGGCGTAAATAATAAATGCCTGCTGGGCGTGGAGGTTGAGGTGAAAAATTTCCCCATGCCTAACAGAGATGCATTTTATTGTTATTTAAACCAAAAATCCGCTTATGGCTATCTGGGCTGGATGGTACCCAGCTGCAATAATGTTACTCAAATAGGCTTAGCTTGCGCGCCACCGCATAAACCAGATATTGAAGCTTTTGTAAAAACCATATGCGAGGAATATGGCCTTGCCAGCGCGGAAATTATATCCCGGCGTGGCGGGCTAATTCCAGCGGGCGGGTTGGTGAAACCATTTTATAAAGGCAATATAATATTGATCGGCGATGCAGCGGGTATTGTTTCTCCGCTGACGGCCGGTGGCATTCATACCGGCATGCATTATGGCACTTTGGCGGGTGAAGCGCTGGTTTCCCATATTAAAAATAACGGCAAGCATCCGGCTTTGATATTGAAAAAAACCTATCCGCGCTTCCGCAAAAAATTGCTGATGCGATGGGCATTTGAAAAACTGGCGCCGGATTGGCTGCTTAATATTTTATTTAATTCCTTTCTATTCCGGCTGCTGACCAAGGTAATTTTCTTAAACAGGGCCTATTATCCTAAAATTTAAAACACCAGCATGGCTTGACATAACGAGTTTGTCTAAATAAATTCAAAAACTATGCTGCGATATTCCATTATAATTTTACTCGCCATACTCTCTGCCTGCAGTAGCGGGATTGATAAGGGTGAACTTAGCGGTGCCATCAACGGCACTGAGGCCAATGCTGCCAGCCGGGGCGGCACGCCGGAATATCTCTACGGCCAAGCCAGCACCAATGACGAACTCGCCAACAGCCCGCTCAATAATAACATAAGCAACACTTCGGCGGTGCATCCTTACGCTAATATTTTCCCGTGAACTTTTATGGTTTCTTTAGCATGGGCGGGTGAGCCCAAATAGCTTATTTATGCATTTGGGAATATGTCTTTGAGTTAATAACCCAACCAAGGAGATTTATGAACAGTTTCACAGCCAAAAAAACCATTGCCCCAATTTTCAGCGCGGCGGCATTAACATTAGTATTGGCAATTTCCGCCAATGCGGCAAGCGTGGGTGCGGCGGGCGGCATCAGCGGTGGCAATGCAGGCGTTGGCGCGACTTATACAAGCGGCGCGGCGGCGACAAATTCCTCGCTCAACTCCAACGCTTCGCTCGGCGGCGGCGGGGCGCCCAATAATGGCTCGCCCAATATCAACAATAGCCTTAACACCACCACGAATCAGGATTCGCTAGCCAATAGCAGTCTGAATAATAGCGTAAATAACAGCACGGCGCTAAACCATCGTTTGCACAAGCATGCAACTACCACCGCTAATACCGGCATCAATAATGGCGTCACCACTAGCGGCGTGCCGCTGCCGACTTCAACTACCGGCACTACCACCACTACTAACGGGATGTAGGTTTAAACCTCGAATTGCATTCCGTCATAGCACGGCTCGATATTCGGCGGCAGTTCTCGCAATAAGGCCTCATAATCCATATGCGCGTTCATATGCGTGAGGTAAGTCCTTTTCGGCTTGAACTCCTCCACCCATTCCAACGTTTGCCTCAGGTGCGAGTGGGTGGGCGCGGTTTCCTTGCGCAGGGAATCCACCACCCAAATATCAGCGCCGTATAATATTTTGCGTGATTCTTCAGGGAAGGTTTTGACGTCGGTGGAGTAAATAAAATTACCGATGCGGTAGCCGACGGAATGAACGGAACCATGGTTTTGCAGGAATGGGGTGATTTTGAATTCGCCGACGGAAAATTCCTTTAGCATGGCAATATTATGCGCCCTTAAAGCCGGGCGGAACCAGCCATATTCGGGTTTGGGCGGTTTGAAGCAATAGGCGAAGCGCTCCGTTATTTCCTGCATGGTCTTTTCGTCGCTATAGGCATCAATCACCCCCTGTTTGATGAAGTTGAATGATTTGATATCATCAATTCCGTGCAAATGGTCGGCGTGGGCGTGGGTGTATAATACTACATCGACTTTTGTGATGTTATTGGCCAGCGCCTGCGCCCGCAAATCTGGGGAAGTGTCGATTAATATATTGGTTTTTTCACCGGCAATGTGGATGGAGCAGCGGGTGCGGATGTTTTTTGCGTCGGCGGGCATTTCGCCCCCGATATATGGCACCCCGCTTGATGCGCCGCAGCCTAATATGGTCACCCTCATCGCGGCACCTTGGTGAAAAGCCGGTGGAAATTTTCAGTGGTGGCGCGCTCCACTTCCTCAAAACTAATGCCGCGCAGCTCCGCCAGTTTCTCGGCCGTGAATTTGGTGAAAGCCGGTTCGTTGCGCTGGCCGCGGTTGGGGATTGGCGCGAGGTATGGGGAATCAGTTTCCACCAGCAGCCGGTCGAGCGGGATTTTTTTGGCACTTTCTTGCAGATCCAGCGCGGTTTTGAAAGTGAGGATGCCGGAGAGGGAAATGTAAAGGCCATTGTCAATTGCGCATTTGGCGACTTCATAGGTCGAGGAAAAACAATGCAGCAGGCCGGGGAACGGCGCTTCGGCCTCGATGATTTTGATAATGTCCTCATCGGCGTTACGGGTGTGGATTACCAGCGGCAGGCCGGTGGCGCGCGCAGCCTTGATATGCTCTGACAAACATTGTTTCTGCTCCTCGCGGGGTGAGTGCTCGTAATAAAAATCCAGCCCCGTCTCGCCGATGCCGACGCATTTGGGGTGGTGCGTGCGCTCAATTAACTCCGCCGCCGTCACGCTCACATGTTCAAGCGCATCATGCGGGTGGACGCCGACGGTGCAGAAAACATTCTCATATTTCTCGGCAATCGCGGCGATTTCCTCAAATTCGGCAAGCTTGGTGCAGATGGAAACCATTTTGCCGACGCCATTAGCAACCGCGCGCACCACTACCGCATCAAGGTCAGCCTTGAAATCGGGGAAATTGAGATGGCAGTGGGAATCAATGAGCATTTAATTTTCGATTTATGATTGACGATTTACGATTGTTGGTATTCAGTTGGCATTTATATGCTGGGTAAAATCATAAATCATAAATCGTAAATCATAAATAAAAGAATGAGCGGACATTTATTCATGCCGGGGAATGTGAGCAATTACATCAGCGAGGTCATTTCGCGGGAGACGCCTGTGCAGCGGGCTTTGCGCAGCGAGACGGCGAAAATGGAAAATGGCGGCATGGCGACAACGCCCGACCAGGTGGCGTTTTTGCAGATGCTGGTGCAGCTAACTAGCGCGAAGAAGGTGCTGGAAATCGGCACTTTCACCGGTTATAGCGCGCTCAGCATGGCGCTCGCCCTGCCCGCCGACGGCAAATTAATTGCCTGCGACATGAGCAAAAAATGGACGGATATCGGGCGGAAATTTTGGGACGAAGCGGGCATCGGCGGCAAAATCGAGGTGCGGCTCGGCAGCGGCAAAGACAGCGTTGATACGTTGGTTAAGGAAGGCGTGAGTTTCGACATGGCCTTTATTGACGCCGATAAAAACGGTTATGATTATTATTATGAAGCCTGTCTGAAACTCGTGCGCACGGGCGGCCTAATCGCCTTTGACAATATGCTGTGGGGCGGCGACGTTGCCGATGCGGCAATTACCGACCGCGATACGGTAAGCTTGCGGGCGCTCAATGCAAAAATCATCAGGGATGAACGGGTGGATGCGTGTTTGCTCACCGTCGCCGACGGTATCATGCTGGCAAGGCGGCGTTAGAACTAGAGGATGAGCCCGGTAATATCCTCACCGGCGCCGGTGATGGTGTTGCAGGCGGCAAGCGCGAATAAGGTGATGATGAAAAAGTATTTCATGATTAGATTATACCCCAATTTCCCGCAATTGTCATAAATAGTTCACAAAATTGTGGTTTAATATAGAATAGGCGTAATCGGATAACTTAAGGTATTATATGGTTAAGCATATTGACCAAGCCCAGCAGGAAGCCCGCCAGTCCCAGCGGCTGGAAATGGCGTTCTATGATAGCGAGCAAAATTCCAAACCCCATCATCATGGCGGCGGCCGTGTTTCCGGCCAGCATTCACAAACTGCCGCCAACAGTACAGATAGCGGTAACACCGCAATACATCAGCAACTCCAGACGACGGTAGATAATTTGCGGCGCGACAGCCTCATTGGCGGCCAGAGTGCGGGCGACCCGCATGCGGCGCGGCTTAATGCCGATTCGCTAATCCAGAAACTGCGCGGCGGCGGCGTGATATTGGCCGATGCCCACCTCGCCTCATTTGAAAGCAATATCGCCTTGTTGAAATCCATAGGCAGCAAACCAAAATCTGCCGACGGCCTCGGTGTTTTTGGCGCATCCTAAAACCTGATTGCGAATTATGATATCAGGCGGCCGCAAACAGGCCTTGCCCGATATATTCTCCGTCCCTGGCGGCAGGCGAAGGCCGCTGCCGTTGTTATACGCCATTTAAGGCTGCCGCATCGTTATGGCGATGATACCGTAGTTAGCTGCGGGCCGGCATCAGCCCGGAGTGATATTTGAATTCGCCGTTTGGTTTAAGCGGGTAGCCGTTGTTTATGTAATTTTGCTTCAGCTTAAGCGCCCCGGAAACCATTTTAGGTAAAGGCTGGCCGGTGGTTTTGAAGGCTTTGACTACATTATCCAAATATCTGTTGCACCAATTGAGCCTTTTGCCGGGCTCTTCTAAAAGCAGCATTGTTTTTGTGGCCGAGGTCACGCTTGACGGCCAGACAAAATTTTCCGGCATGTTTGCGGTATCAAAAGTTCTTTGCGCCGAGGTTATTAATGCGGCCAGTTCGCTATCGGGCCATTTTGGAGTATAATCGCTGTCGTAAGTATCGCTTTTATCCGCGCTTCTTTTTTCATACTCAGCATCCATATATTCTTTATATTTTTGGGCGCGGTCAATTTCCGCCTGGCTTACGACATATTTACCGCTACCCGGCATATTCATTCCCTGATTATTGGCGGCCCGGCCTAAAACTTGGGACGCCTGCTGATTAGCGCCGCTATTATTTGGATTTAAATATTGCTGCGCCGCTTGTGAATTTATGACCTGCTTGGCGCCGTCTGAATTTAACATATCGCCAAAACCGCCGGCTTGGGATGAAGCGGAAGCCAGTAAATTTGCTATAAAAACACCGGCGACTAATTTAGTTGTAATTTTCATAATACCCTCTTATTGACCAATGGTAACTGTACGGACAAAAAATAAACAAAAAATAGATATTTGGTTAACGAGAATATCCCGGCTTGATTATAAAATTATTGTAGCAATCCAACAACTCTATACTGAGCCCCTAATTTTATGGTGGGCGGCTAGGGATTCGAACCCCAGACCCTCTCGGTGTAAATGAGACAGGCTATCTTATGCCAAATTATATAATGTCATCAAAACCCTTGTAAACTGTGGCTTTCAGCTATTTATCACTTATACCATATTATTTAGTATTTGCCTATATTAGACCTTTAATGTAGACCATACGTAGACCGGGAGAAATTGTATGGCAATAGAAATTCACTTCACAAAGGCAGTTATTGAGAAATTGCCCATTCCTAAAAACAAGGACAGGGAACGCTACCGTGATGATGAAATATCTGCACTAGAGCTTGTAGCTTTCGGGTCAGGCAAAAAGACGTTTTGCGTATATAAGCGCATTGGCACGAAACCTACACGTATAAAATTGGGCGTATTTCCTGATATGTCTGTTGATATGGCGCGTAAAGAAGCGCAAACAAAATTAGGCGAAATAGCTCAAGGAAATAACCCTGCTGATCAAAAAAGCGCGCAAAGAAAGCAAATTACTTTTGGAGAGATGTATAATTTATACATGGAGAAACACTCGAAAATTAACAATAAGTCCTGGCCATTTAACCAGCATATGTATGATTTACACTTGGAAAAGAGATTCGCATCCAAGAAATTATCAGAAATTACTCCAGACAAAATTCGGGATTTGCATTTAAGTTTAGGTAAAACAGCTAAAAGTGCAGCAAACCGAGTATTAGATTTAATCTCGGCCATGTTTAGTAAGGCAATAGAATGGGAATTATTTTATGGAGATAACCCTGCCAAAAAAGTTAGAAGATTTAAAATGCAGTCTAGGGATAGATTCTTGCGTCCCGATGAAATGCCGAAATTTTTCGCTGCGCTAAGTCAAGAAACGAACGAGGCAGCAGTAGATTATGTAATGCTGTCTCTCTATACAGGTGCGCGTAAGTCAAATGTGCTTTCAATGCGGTGGGAAGAATTGAATTTGGAAGCTGATAAACCTTACTGGCGTATTCCCGGCGATAAATCCAAAAATAGCGAACATATGATTATACCTCTTTCCCCACCAGCAATGGACATTTTAGAAAAGAGAAAGGCAGAAAAGCAAGACAGCCAATTTGTTTTTCCTTCTTATGGGAAAACTGGACACTTAAAAGATCCAAAAAAGGCATGGAAAAGAATCCTACAAAACGCAGGAATAAATGACCTTAGAATACATGACCTCAGGAGAACATTAGGAAGCTGGCTTGCAGCCTCCGGTGCCAACAGTTTCATGATTGGGAAGGCTCTGGGGCATAAATCAATTCAATCAACTTCTATTTATGCGCGTTTAGCTATGGATCCTGTAGCCGATTCAATGGATATTGCTACAAAGGCTATGGTGGATGCTGGCAGAGTAAAAAAGAAAGTCAAAAAACCAAATGCAACAAAGTCTGGAAAATAGTCACTTTTTAAGAGTAGGCAAAAGATTTAGCGCGGTTGTTTACGCTTGGTGCGAACACGGCCAAGGCTGTCCAGGGTTTTAACGTACTTCAGAGGAGAGCCTACATATTTGTCTGTTGAGTGGCAGCCATCTTTGTCTTTGACCACCACAATAACTTGTCTCCCAAAGGAATCATCAGAGTAGCGGGCGGTAAGTTTTTTAAAGGATGAAACAGAAGCTCCATGCTTTTTGCACAGCTCAGGCAATGCATCACGGTAAAGTCCGATGGCCTTTACGAGCGACTTAGAAGGGTGTCCGTCTATAGTAGACCCTTTCAGGAAATCAACCGTTATAAAACCTTCTGGACTTTTCCTGGCTTCTCCAAAGACATCAATTTCATAGACTCCTATAAGCAGACCTATCCCACTTGCGAGTGAGTCTGCGATGTTATGCCCAATGGAGCGAAGTTCATTATGCTTCATAACAATAGTAATAGGGGAGTTTTCGGCATTATTCAACTATGAGAGAAACATATAAAACTAAAAAAACAAATAAAGCTAAGCCTGTTAAATATGGGCTTTTGCCAGCGGGAGTGGACAATATTGATGACTTTAACTTTAACAAAGGCTTTTCTTAAGAATCTTGTCTAGGTTAAATTATTGGAATTTTATTGTATATTGCGGATATTTCCAGTTCCTGGATCAAATTTATAGGAAACTTTGAAAATCTTTGACGATTCCTGTGAAATGCTTTCAATTTCAGCCACGGCTTCCAAACCATGCTTTTTTAATTTGGTTAGGATATATAGCCATATAAGCCCATCAAAGCCGTTGCCGAAAATGCTATTATAGTAAAACTATGATTTAAATTCATTATTTTCCCTTCTATTTTTTCGGTTCCAAGACCAGAATTGAGATCCTCAGCGCGTTTTTTATATTTTTTTAGCGCACGCAAGCTTCTGGATTTTTTGTAAATCGACTGAATAGAATCACATACCAATTTGAGTAGTACCACCAAACATAATAAAAATTAAGGCAACGACGATTAAAATAACATTCGTTATAGTACTTTCCTGAATTCCTTTCTTGAGATCCAGAATAGCGTAATTCTTAGATGGTGCTTGCTTATTATAAGCAATATCCAATTCCTTATCGTACTTCAAAAATTCAATATTTGCAGTGTATATTATATTACCTGTATAACTCTGCCCATTCACAATAAAACTATAAGCCGCCGGTTTTCCTTTTCTAAACAATGAAAGAGTTGGATAATCAAAGCTGATCCTAGTAGCCGCATTACCGGCTCCTTCATCCAGGCGCGCCGCCTCCCTTAAAAAATCACCTTTAGTTATATAATCATATTTTTCTGTACTCAAATTCTGAGCCTTTATCCGCGCATAGGTTTCCATAATGTTTTTATAATTTCTTATACGCTTATAACTGAATGCAATCAAAATTATCGCAATGGCAGTAATTATAATTTCAGTCATTCCTTAAACCCCCAATTTTTGGCTACCGATATATGCCACATGATAAAGACCCAAACCCAACACTGGAGCAATAGGCCTGTTTGTAATCGTGCATAAATAAATCTGTCGCTAATATTAGTAGTCATTACGCTCCTTACCAAAAACCTTTTTATACCAAAATGTTTTTGTATTTGCTTGAAACCAAGTTTTATTACTATCATCAAGAAACTGAGCTAATTGCTTCATATCGATCTGATAGCGTTTAAAAACAGCTATTAAGTCGCGCAGACATTTATCAGAAACTTGCTTGCTAGGAATTTTAAGGTGAATTTCATCGCTAATTCCAGCCACCTCTTGGATACAGCGGATTTTCTTTAGCCATTCAAAAAATGCTGTTTCATCATTAGGAGAATAAAATTCTACTTGTTTACAAATAAGAGTTTGCATTCAGCCACCCTTCTTTATTACAAATTTTTTCATGTCAGTAGCTATTTTTATCTGAACATTTTTATCTCTAAAATCTTCAGGAACAGTTATTTCGTGTCCCCAATCATGACATTCGATTGTTAACTCATTATTCTCGATAAAGATAACAAACCCAGATTTTATACCATCCACTTCACCTATCAATGTTGGCTTGCTGCATACAATTCTTTCTTTGGGTAAATCAGGGTGGGCAATTGTAAGAAAATAGCCGCAACCTGTATATTTATAGCTAATTAATTTGGCATTACGCATAAGCTCTTTTAATTGAACGGATGATAGAATCTCCGATAGCAATAGGTTAAGAACTTTTTTTTCGTAACTTTTGAGTATTTCCATTATGAGGTTGTACCTTATTTTTTTGGAATATAAATAATATCCGTTGTACTCAGAACCAGGTATTGCAGGTAATCTATCAAAAGTATTAGTGGCACGAATATCATAGAAATTATGGCCACATCGTGAGGGTTTAATAGCATTATAGAATTTAAGGAAAAGTTATGTATCAATTTAATAAATACGAATATTCCCATTAAAGTGAATACAGGCACAGCCTTAGCCACCTTCTGACTTAACACAGACATATATTGAGTTATAACACCTAATAATTTGAATCCGGCTGCTACTAGCAGACCGCATAAAGTGGAAGTGTACATCACTTTAATAAACGCCCCACTAAGCAAAAATTCTCGATCTAAGAAATAAATATATACTGCAAGGAAAGCATATGCCTGTAATAACGTCCGGCCTAATAAAAGATAACTAGCCCTTATTGGAAATGAGATACACTCTTTTCTTGAAAATGGCAGCATATATTCATACGGATTTACTCTTAACCACGCCGCAATAAAAAGGCCACCTATCAGGGCTGTAAGCGAGATAATTGTCATGGATACGAAAAATATTTGATCGCCTGTCTCTGACTTAGTCCATAGAGGTAGGGAAAGAAGAAGTATAAAAAACGGCGATAGCATTAAAAGCCCTTTCTTGAAGTCAACAAATCGCCAAGTGACTTTGGAATAAAAATTAGGTAATTCATGAAATTTTATATTTCTTACTTCTAATGGTTTTACTTTAACCATATCTAATAGTTTTATTATTTTGCTGTTTTTATAAATCTCCCTTTCTTGATTACGCGCCGTTATTTCCTGCTTTTCAAAATCAGCAAAACTTAACTTTATATATTTCCTATATAATACAGCTAGTAGGATAAACTCTAATGCTAGTAGACTTGCTATCAAGATTGGATTGTTAGGATAGCCCCAAGAATGAAAGGTGGATATTACAATATCCCTAGGCTTAAAACCGCTTTTATCGGCAGCAATTAATATAACCGGCAATGAGATTAAAGCGATCATGGCTTTTTTCGGTTTTAATGAAGACCAGCTTATAAAGAAGAATATCCCGAAAACAACGGCGATGCCCTTTATTAAGCACATTGGATAAATATAGCCGTTGCCTATAAAGCCAATTGAAGTAACTAAAGAGGCTAATCCAGCCAATAAAAAGCTGATTGTAACAAATGGCTTTCTTCCGCAAGGCAAGGTTTCAGTAAGGTATTTGGAAGAAATCATGTGGAGATTTGAAACTATAAAATATGGTATAAAAATACCAAACATTATAAATGGCTTAGAACTAACCACGTGTCTAATGTCTGCCAAACTCATATGCCCATTTGCAGCAAATGCATATATTACAATTATAAATAGAAAATAACTAGCAACCCTTGCATTTAGAAGGTATATCCGGGCAGCAGGAAGCAAATATCCGCTATTCATAAATTTTCACAATAATATCTTCGATTGATACAGTTTCACCCTGTGCTGATGGAGCATATTTGGCTCTTAGTGCTTTAATATCGTCATTAAAAATCACTTTACCTTTATCCAAAATGACAATGTCGGCTGCGACTTTTTCAAGATCTGAAATAATGTGCGTAGCAAAAATTATGGTTTTAGGTTTTCCGCTACGGCCATAGTCATAAATTGTATCAACAAAAGCCTTTCTCGCAGCAGGGTCAAGACTTGCAACAGGTTCATCCAATATAATTAGATCAGGGTGTTTAGCTATAGCCAGGATAATAGCCAGTTTTTGTTGCTGTCCTACTGAGAGCGCTCCCACCTTTTCATTTTTATCAAGTTTCCATTCTTCGACTAACCTATCCGCATAAGCGTAATCCCAATTCTTGAAGAAAGAACCAGTGTAATTAATTATCTGATAGACTTTCGCAGAATTATATAAAGAAACTACTTGTGGTACATAACCAATATTTTCTTTGGCATTACCGCTTAGGTTAAATGAATCTTCGCCAAATACTTTAATGCTACCATTATCCAGTTTTAGCAAACCAAGAATTGATTTTATAAGAGTAGTTTTACCAGCTCCATTCTTGCCCAGAAGTCCAATAATCTTGCCTGGCGGTATTGTTAGGCTTAACCCATCCAAAACAATATTTTTGCCAAAGCTTTTCTTAGCATTATTTATTTCTATAATATTGGCCATAACCCTCTTCTAGCATCTGATTGAGTCATAAAAGTATTTTAAGAACTAACTATTAGCAAATAATACTTTATTTACGGTAAAGTTACGGGCGTTTTTTTGATGAATTTCTTGTAAATGAAGGGATTTTAATTATAGTCACCTGGAAACGAGCCTGGAGAGCCGATTATATGCAAGCTGATACTGATTTTGAGAAGTTTAAGGCTCATTGCCAAAAATTCGAGCAGGAACTAGAAAAAAGAAGAGCGGCGTTTAAACTTTGGTTTAAATTCGGTGCTGCTCTGTTCCTAACTTTACTTGTTCTGGTCATTGCCGCTTTAATTAATATAAAAACGATAAGTCGCTTTGACTCGCAAGGATTAGTAATAACTGTACTTGTTCTTTCCCTGTTTTGGTCATTTTGGTTTGGCGCATCGCGATTAGCAAAATACAAGTCAGGTAGAAAATTCGCTTTAGTTGAAGGTGGTGGTCATAATATTAACAAACAATACTCTCTTAAACAGGAAATATTCTCGAATTTTCTGTCATTTCTTGGTGATTTCAAATTCAAGGTAGATGCAACAATACCTTTGTACGATATTGAGCCTTCTACCTTAATTCCTAACAATGATCAGTATATCAGCCACGATTACATTGAGGGAATAGTAAATAAAACCAGGGTAAAAATCGCTGAGACGCAATTAGTAAAAATCTTAAACGGAAAACCCTACGATTTCTTTGAAGGACTTTTCATTCTTATTGATTTCTCTGAGAGCGATATAAAATTAAGAGCCGAACTATCGGGGCAATCTGTTTTGATTGATGATAAGAAAAAAACTGATTCATGGTTTCAGAAGAGATATAAACATTTTGAGATTTTTAAATTACCAACTACTGAGCTTGAATCAAAGTTTGAAGCATACACAACCAATAAGGAAGAAACTGGTCGCATTTTTTCAGAAAAAATGCTGAATTCTCTGACAGGATTTTCCAAATTTTTAAATTCCCTAGATATGCCAGTGCATGAGTGGGACGATGATTTGCTTTACAAATTTGAATCCTATATAAACCGTGCTAGCGATGATCTGTGGGCTTTAATATCTCATATTGGGGATCTTGTAACTTTTAGCAGCTATAGGAAAAGCGGTTATCTCGATTCAGTATTTGATCCAACAAAATTAAATGAAATGAGCGATGATGCAAGAGCTATAAATTCCTCAATTCAATGCTCAGCATATAAAAACAAATTCTTTATTACCATACCCTACAGACGTGATTTATTTGAGATTAACTCACTATTCCGTAAACCCGTAAGTGATGATGAGAGAAAGTTTATATTTGAGCTGATAAAGTTGATTGATACTGTGACTAATGAATTAGTTGGCAATTAGCATCTATAAAATCAGGGATTAAAATAGTCTACATGACAATCGAAGGACAATATCAGGATAAGAAAGCTCTAAGTGTCTTAACTGATGGCATACAGGATATCGCAGAGGATTGTGTAGGCTTTGCTAATGCTTCAGGCGGCAAACTTTTGATTGGGATTGAAGATAATCATGATATGCCAATTCTTAGCCAAAAAATTTCCGAAGATCAAGTTACAAAAGTTAGAAGACGGATTGGCGAACTTACAATTAACGTTAATATTAATGCCACCAAACAAATAGCCCAAAATCAAGGAGAGTATATAGAGTTACAAGTTATTCGTAATAACCAAACTCCGGCATGTACTACGAGCGGAAAATATTTAATACGTGATGGTGACAGCACTAGACCATTAAGACCTGATGAACAAGCTCGCTTCATGACTGACCGCACAGCATTTAATTGGGAGTTACAGGTTTCTGATTACCCGGCTACTGCATATGATGAAGATATTTCCCAGCGCTTTATAGATCGTATACGTTTATCAGATCGTGTTTCGTCATTTATAAAAGCTAAAACGAATACTGAAATACATGCAAATTATCTTTTTGTTCGTGATGGTAAACTTACACATTTAGGAATGTTGTGCATAGGTTCACGTGAGCAACGGGCTTTATTGAATACCGCGCCCGTTGTTCAGTGTATAAAATTTGATGAGCGCGGACAGAAAATACGTAAATGGATGTGGGATGATTATAAACTAACCCCTTGGGAACTGGTTGATGCTGTCTGGAAAGAAGTTCCTGATTGGCAAGAAAGCTATGAGTTACCTGAAGGTATGTTTCGTAAAAACGTTCCCGTATATGATGAAGTGGTAGTGCGAGAGCTATTGGCTAATGCTTTAGTACATAGGCCATACACTCAGCGCGGAGATATTTTTATCAACTTGCATCCCGATCGTCTTGAAGTTCATAATCCTGGCCCACTTCCTATCGGTGTTACACCAGACAATATATTGCATACTAGTATTAAGCGTAATGAACATTTAGCTAAAGTTTTCTATGATCTAAAATTAATGGAGCGTGAAGGCAGCGGTTATGATCGCATATACGAAGTGCTGCTTTCTAACGGCAAACCACCTCCTACCATTATAGAATCCGGTGACCGCGTAACAGTTACGGTCTTTAAGAAAATAATTGATCCGCATATTATTGATTTCATAACTAAGGCTGATCAGAGTTTTCAGCTTTCACAAAAAGAGCGTATATGCTTAGGATTATTAGCTCAGGGAAAATCCTTTACCGTCGGACAACTTACGCATGAATTAAAACTTGAGAGTGCTGCTTCGCTTGGTCCATGGGTAAATCGACTTATTAATTTCAACCTTGTATCTACTAGCGGCAAAACCAAAGGCAAAACTTACTCTATACGTAAAGATATTTTACGTTCTTTAGATTTTAAAGGACGAACCACTTTAGGAGCAATTCAACCTCATCGTCTAAAAGAACTAATATTAGAAGATTTAAGGACATATCAGAAAGCTGCAATCAGTGAAATACATCAGCGTATTGGATCAGAAATCCCATTGTACCAACTTCAACGTATGTTAAGGCAAATGGTAACTACAGATGAAATAAAAAGAGTAGGGACCAAAAGGTATACTCGTTACACAATGTAGAGGATGGGGCAGTATTCGTATGAGATATTTCTATTAGAATAAACAGGCAAATAAAAGTCCTAGAGTTGCATAGCCTTTATGTGTGCAGATACCTTATTGCAGGCTAACCATTTGTTTTTTATACTCATTTCTATCCAACTATATGTTAGAAATAAATTAAAAAGAATCATAAAAAGTCACAAAGAATCAAAAAAGTCGTTTTTAGGCCATGTTTACTGGAGCTTGAAAAGAATTTTGTCATGTGTCAGTCTTTATATTTCTATAGCGATTTTGCCGATGTATACAAAATTTATATCGGTATTTTCAAACTCAGTTTCAGCTTCCTGCACCCACTCAATTTTGTTATGACGCAAATCATCCTTAAGTTTTGAAAGATTTTTGCCTTCGATAGTTACTATTGTATCGATAAATTTCATAGTGATCTTACCAGTTGAATAATCAAACTTAGTGCGCGTCAGATTGTAATACTCAAACTGCTCTGCATCTCCGGTTTTAAATCTAAACTCCAACTTAATTGCTTGGCCGCGATTATCAGCAATATTGCGGTAAGCCTCATATGAGCTATTAGGTTGTTCAGATTGTTCTAGTTCCATTTGGCCCTCCTGGAGGTGGTTTA
>Ga0206942_1157_pt1 | contig 20128 bp, 19 predicted proteins | sample Alteio_BWOrgHeat_6_FD_153253 | JGI IMG/M metagenome (GOLD analysis project Ga0206942, IMG submission 153253) | Enriched cells from forest soil in Barre Woods Harvard Forest LTER site, Petersham, Massachusetts, United States -... | ecosystem: Environmental > Terrestrial > Soil > Temperate forest > O... | reverse complement strand
TTGGAAATGGATCTGCGAGTAAAGAGCAGGTTCAAAAAATGATCCAGATGCTTTTATCTCTTCCTACAATACCTGAGCCGGAAGATGCTGCCGATGCACTTGCACTTGCAATTTGCCATGCACATCAACTAAGTTTGAAGAAAAAGGAATAAGCTATGTACGAGTACATCCAAGGAAAACTTGTTGAGAAGAGAATTGACGCAGCGATCATTGAAACACACGGCGTAGCTTATAAACTCCTGATCCCACTTAGCTCTTTTCACGCTATTCAACCTGGAAATACTCTTCTTTACACCTCCTTTCAAGTGAAAGAAGATAGCCAGGTGCTTTTCGGATTTGTGACCAAACAAGATCGTGACCTTTTTGAACTTTTGATTACTATTTCAGGGATTGGTCCAAAGACCGCACTCGCATTAGTTGGCCACTTGGATTTTGCAACCTTTCAATCAGCTATAGCAAACTCGAATGTGCTACTTCTTTCCAAGGTTCCAGGCATTGGCAAGAAGACTGCGGAAAGACTAGTCATGGAGATGAAGGATAAATTCAAAAAAATCATTAAAGATCTCCCCTCCATGCCAATTGGCCCTACCAGTATGATCTCCGATGCTATCAATGCCCTTATCCATTTGGGCTACAATCCTCTAGAATCTCAAAAAGCGGTCCAAAAAGCCCATGATGACAAAAAGGGAAACTGCGACTTAGGCGCTTTAATATCTTCCGCTCTACAGAAGATCTAAAAGTATGGTATACTTACCAGCTCAGAAATAAGAAAATCAGCAGGGATAACAGGATATACAGGATAGAAAAAATTATTTTATCTTTCCTATTCTGATGATCCTATTATCCCTGCTATAAAAAAATTATAATTTACTATGAACGATACCATTGCAGCTATTGCAACAGCGCCAGGTGATGCTGCCATTTCCATAATCCGCATTTCGGGAAGCCAAACGATTGAAGTGACGAATCGGATATTTTCATCCGATGTTTCGTCTTTTGCTAGCCATACCGCCCACTATGGAAAAATTCTTAGTGCTGATGGCGAAGTCATAGATACAGTCCTTCTTTTGATCATGCGCAATCCAAGATCTTATACCGGAGAAGATTCGGTCGAGATCTTTTGTCATGGCGGCAGCATCATCACTAAAAAGGTATTAGAAAGAGTTCTCCAAGCCGGCGCTAGAATGGCTCAGCCTGGAGAATTCAGTTTAAGAGCATTTCTCAACGGAAAAATCGACCTTGCGCAAGCGGAAGCAATTCAAGAATTGATCGGCGCTCAAAACGAACTTGCACTGAACGCTGCAGAGATGCAGTTAGAAGGCGCTCTATCAAAAGAGATCTCATCCTTTCAAAATAAGTTAACGGACATTGCAGCCATATTAGAAGCTTGGGTCGACTTCCCCGAAGAAGATCTTGCCTTTGCACCCATGGATGAGATCCTTTTAGATCTTGATTCTCTCACGCAAAAAATGGACAAGCTCCATCAGACCTTTCAAGAAGGAAAGATCCTAAAAGAGGGCCTCACACTATGCCTTGCAGGACTTCCCAATGTTGGAAAATCCTCTTTGATGAACGCGCTTCTTGGTAAAGACCGCGCAATTGTCACGGAAATAGCAGGCACAACCCGAGATCTACTCGAAGAAGACCTCTATCTTGCTGGCCTTCACTTTCGATTGATCGATACTGCGGGACTTCGTGACACTTCTGAAATTGTCGAAAAGGAAGGAATAAGAAGATCCAAACTAGCGATGGAAAAAGCAGATCTGATCCTTTTTCTTTTGGATGCCTCTAGAGAAATTTCTGCAGAAGAAAAAGAGCTACTATCCCATTTGCCCAAGGAAAAATCCTTAGTAATCTGGAATAAGGTGGATATTAGATCTCCGAAAGAAAAACTATCCTTTGAGCCTATTCTTCTCTCTGCTAAAGAAAGAACCGGCCTGGATGATTTGAAAGCAAGAATACACACTCTTATCTGGAAGAAGGGCCCTCCTTCAAAAGGAGAGATTGTACTTACTCAAGCACGCCACAAGGAAGCGCTTCAATCTGCCATCCAATTCTGTAAAAATGTGGATGTTGGGCTAAAAAGCGGTGGGCTTATGCTTATCAATCAATTTTTGCAGAGCTTCGTAGATGATAAGATAGCGTTTTTCTAAAGGAAGAGATGCAGGCGGCTTGATACAGCCAAAGTCAAGAGGATGGATTTTTCCATTTTTTTCATGAATAATCCCATATCCGGTTATTATTGTTCCTGGATCTATTCCTAGGATAATTTTTTGATTTAATTCACTCATATGTCCAATATAGAACATATATGTTAGATGATTTTCCTAAAAAAATAATTGTTCGAATGCCCAACTGGATTGGCGATTTTGTGATGGCCACCCCTGTCTTGACGGATCTTAGAAATTATTTTCCTGATTCTGAGATCACTGCGATGTGCGTGCATCCTTTAAGCGACCTTTTAAAGGAAGATCAGGATATCGATGAGCTTTATTCCTTTACACGTCTGTCAAATGGATTTGCTAGAAGAAAAGAAAAACGGAATATCATCGAAAAGTTAAGAGAGGGGAAATACGATCTCGGCATCCTAATGACCAATTCTTTTTCATCTGCATGGTGGTTCTGGCAAGGAAAGGTCAAGATGAGACTTGGGTTTAGGGCCCATTTTAGAAGTCCGCTTCTAACCTACGCAGTTCCCTGGCCAAAATTTAAAGAGCATCAGGTCCTTCATGATAAAAGATTATTAAAACCTTTAGGGATTGAGATCTCTGACACGGAGCCAAGGCTTTATCTTAAGAAAGAAGAAGTAGAAAAGGCGATGGAGCTTCTCTATCAAAGGGGATATAAAAAAGGGCATAAACTTTTAGGGATCAATTCCGGTGCTGCTTACGGTGAGGCCAAATGCTGGCCGATTGACTGTTACCGAGAAGTAGCAAGAAGAATGTTAGAAGAGGATGACAGCTTGTATGTTGTCTTTTTTGGAGATAGCGGAAGTTTTTCAACGATTAAAAATATCTGTCAGGGGCTAAGCCCAAGAGCTATGAATCTGGCCGGCAGCACGAACTTAAGAGAACTTAGCTGCCTTTTGTCTGTTTGTAATATTCTTCTTACTAATGATAGCGGCCCGATGCACATTGCATCCGCTTTAGATACCCCTGTAATTGCTCTTTTTGGTTCAACAGACCCAGAACTTACGGGCCCCTATAAAAATGGGGTGGTAATCAATAAAAAGGTGGAATGCGCTCCCTGTTTTAAAAGAAAATGTCCGATTGATTTTCGCTGTATGACAAGAATCTCTGTAGAAGAAGTAGTAAGCTATGTTCAAAAAGCTATTAAAAGCAGTTCTTCCTAACCCCCTAGACTGGATAATAAAAAAAGCTAAGAAGAGGGGAAATACCCGCTTTCTTCTTGCTTGGAACCGGGGACTTGGCGATATCGCGCTAGGTCTTTATGCGATTGTTCACCGAATCAAAACAAATATTCCCAATGCTCAAATTACCTTTTTGATAAGGGAAAATCTAAAAGAGGGTTTTTCTCTATTTGATGGTGTGAAATTTCATGTCGTTCCTTCTTTTCGAAGAGGCGTTCCCTATAACATCTTGGAAGCAATGAAAGAAGTGGGACTTAAAGAAGAGGACTATGATGTCCTGATCGAAAAACCTGACCCTACCTATTGGGTAAAGTGGCAAAGAGGAAAGCTAACTCCCAAATTAAAATGGAGTAGCGCTTACGACTCTCTCTACAAATCATTAGGATTGGATGAGAAGTATACCTATATTGCTGTCCAAATCCATGCTGAGACCAATTACGGCCTTTGGAGAAACTGGCCAATTTCTCATTGGGAATCTCTTTTTAATAAACTGCAAGATAAAGAAATGGTGCGCATTTTACTTTTAGGTTTTGAGCAGAATCCCAAAATAAACCTCCCTAATGTGATCGACCTACGAGGAAAAACTACACTTCTACAAGTGATCTCTCTCGTCAAAAATCTCTGCTCCTACCTGATCGTCCCAGACTCAGGGATTCTTTCCATGCTCTATTATTTAGATGCTTCCTTTCCCTTAAAAATCATCTCCTTTTGGGGAGATCCAAGACATGGTGTTTTGAAACAGAGAGTCGCATCGCCTAACCCCATGCTCTCTCATATCCCACTCATTGGGAAAAAACGAGATCTCTCAAGTGTATCTGTTGAACAAGTATGTAAACTTATAGAATAGGAAATAAACCACCGAGGAAAAAAAGAGATTATTTACTCTCCTCTTATTCTCGGTGCTCTCGGCTTACTCGGTGGTTAAATTCTAATAAAAAAATATGAAGAAGATCATTCCAGCAACCCCTGAACCTCATACGATCGAAGACTCCCTTTTGGGAAGCGAGATCATTCGGCAAGGTAAAGTTGCAGCTGTTGTATTAGCAGGCGGGCAGGGGACAAGGCTTGGATTTTCAGGACCAAAGGGGTGTTTTCCGATCACATCAAAAAGTCTTTTTCAGATTTTTGCTGAAAAGGTCCCAAGAGAGCTTCATTTTGCAGTCATGTGCTCCACGCAAAATAGGAAAGAGACTGAAGAGCATTTTACTCAGCATGGATTTTTCGGCCTGAAAAAACAAAATGTCCATTTTTTCAACCAGTCCAATTTGCCTTTGGCAGATCATAACGGCAAGTGGCTATTTGATGAAGATGGAAAGATGGTCTTAGCTTCCGATGGAAACGGCTCGTTTTACTCCTCTTTTTATGAAAGCCTTTTTGCCTCCTTCAATGGTATTGAGTACATTTCTATTTTTCCTGTGGACAATCCCTTAGCTGAGCCCTTTTGTCCTTCTCTCATTGGATTTCATGTTCGCACAAAAAATGAAGTGAGCTCAATTGCTGTTAAAGTAGAAAAGGCTGAAAAAGTTGGCATCTGGGTCTTGGAAGAGGGAAAACCGGTGGTTTTAGAATATATCCATTTTGGGACTGAAAAATTTGAAAATGTCTTTGCCAATGTAAATCTTTTTTGTATGGACATGGAATTTATAGAGAAAGCCGCAAAAAAAAGTGAAGCTCTTCCCTTCACCAAAGTAGAAAAGGAATGGATCGGAAAAAGGGTAATCAAATTGGAAAGATATATTTTTGATGCTTTTCCATTAGCTGAAAGAAGAGGATTTATTGCTCTTCCAAAGGAATCTTGCTATTCTCCTCTAAAAGGAAAACAGCATATTGAACTAGTTAAAAGAGCATTAGCCAAATGAAAGAGAGAAAGTGGAAGATTGGATACTTAGGCGGTGGAACCTGGGGTTTTTGCCTAGCTTCGTTACTTGCTTCTAATGGTCATGATGTCACGCTTTGGAACCGGACTCAAGACATGACCGATCAATTTAGAAAGGCAAGGAGCCATCCGAAACTAGGAGACTATCAAGCTCCTTCCCATATGCATTATACCTCTGATCTTGAAGAAGCGGTAAAAGATGCTGAAGTGATTGTAGAAAGTATCACTTCAGCCGGAATTCGCCCTCTTTTTGAAACTGTCCTTCGGATACGCTCAAGGCCTTGTCCGATAGTGCTTACCTCAAAAGGGATTGAGCAGAACACCGGTCTTCTTCTTCCGGAAGTGCTTTGCCAGGTGCTTAATCAAGATAAAAGTCCTTTTATTGGCTCCTTAAGCGGGCCAAGTCACGCGGAAGAGGTGATCAAAAAACTTCCTACTTCGGTTGTGTGTTCAGCTTACGATCCTGAGATCATGATGCTCATCTTGCAGCTTTTTACAACGCCGCATTTCAGGGTCTATCCCAATAGCGATATCTTAGGCGTCTCTTTTGGCGGGGCAATGAAGAACATCATCGCGATCGCATGCGGAATTTCTGACGGCCTTGGTTTTGGAGATAATACGAAAGCAGCGCTTATGACACGTGGTCTTCATGAGATCCGTAAGCTTTCGGTTGTAAAGGGAAGTAAAATCGAAACTCTAAATGGCCTTTCCGGAATGGGAGATCTCTGTGTGACCTGTCTTTCCTCTCATAGCCGAAACTTTCGTTTTGGCAAGTTGATCGCGGAAGGCTACAAGCCTAAAGAAGCGAAAGCAAAGATCGGTATGGCTGTTGAAGGAGCCTATACCGCACTTTCTGCCATGCAGCTTGCAAAAAAGCATGGCGTCCCTGTCCCCATTACTGAAGCAGTCCACTCTATCCTCTATGAAGATCTGAATCCAAGAGATGCTGTGAAAGCACTTCTTCAAAGAGCTATCAAGGAAGAACATTTATGATGGTCTCTTTGCAGGGGAAAAAAGTCATTACTGCAAAAGAGATGGCAAGAATTGAAACACTTGCTGCTCCCTCCGAACAGAAAAAAGAAGAGTTCATGAATCAAGCGGGACTGAATATTGCAAAAGCAATTATGCAATATGTCCAAAAGCAAAATCTTAAAAAAAATATCAGTATTCTCATCGGAAAAGGCAATAAAGGCGGAGATGCCTTTACTGCTGCTAGGCATCTTCTTCATGATGGCTTCACAGTCAAAGCTTTTTCTCTCTATGACCTAGATGATGTATCTTCTCTTTGCAAACTTCAGGGAAAAAGATTTTTAGCGGGCGGCGGCGACATTCATTTTCCAGAAAGCGTCCAAGATATCTCATTTCAAGGATCTTCTCTCATTTTAGATGGGCTTTTTGGAACCGGTTTTTCAGGAGCTTTAGAGGGAAAAGAGCTGCAGCTTGTAGAAAGAGCCAATAGCTCCATTCTTCCTATTTTTGCGATCGATATTCCTTCGGGCGTCAATGGTTCTACCGGAGAGGTCATCTCTTCTGCGATCAAGGCAACGGTTACCTTTTATCTTGGACTGCCGAAGATTGGGTTCTTCCTTAACAAGGGCTACAACCACATCGGTAAACTTCATCCCATTGATTTTGGTCTACATGATAGAGACATAGAAAAGGCTACCGCTCTCGCTTATCTTGTCAATGAAGAGGCAATTCCTGCAACTCTTCCTCCTATTGTCAGGACCCGCCACAAATACCAGCGCGGTTATGTAGTAGGAATTGCGGGATCGAAGGGAATGGGCGGAGCTGCAAAGTTATGTTCTTTAGCCGCTCTTCGAGCAGGAGCAGGTATGGTCAGGCTTTTCTATGCGGAAGATGCGGAAGGAGAAATAGAAAACGCTCCCATGGAAATTATCAAAGAACAGTGGAAGCCGGCAGATTTCTCAAATATTTTAAAAGCTGAGGAAAAAGCAAGCAGCCTAATGATCGGGCCGGGAATGGGAAGAGATACGGTAGCAGAAGATTTTTTCCGGGCGCTATTACCAAAACTGCAAAAACCGATAGTGATCGATGCGGATGGGCTCTTTCATCTCGCAAAGCATATTCATTTGACCCATCCTTCTCAGACCATACTTACGCCGCACAGGCAAGAAATGCTTCGTCTCTTAGGGGAACCCTCTTTTGCTCATGAATGGGAATTGATCGATTCTTGCAAATCTTTCACCTTAAAACATCAGATCACACTTGTGTTGAAAGGGGCTCCTACTTTCATCTTCTATCCTAAAGAAGTTCCTTTTATTATTCCGAGAGGAGATCCTGGGATGGCAACCGCAGGCTCAGGCGATGTACTTACCGGAATCCTTGCAGCTATGCTTGCCCAAGGCTTAGACACCTATCACGCAGCTCTTCTTGGCTGCTATCTTCATGATATCGCTGGAGAACTTGCTGCAAAGGATCTTACATCCTACACAGTGATAGCGTCTGATTTGATCAACTATCTTCCAAAAGCCTACCAATATCTTTCAGGAAATATTTAACCACCCGCTCGTAGAACTCGCTAGAGGACACAGAGAGCACAGAGGAGGAATGTGATCCTAATTTCTCTTCTCTGTGATCTCTGTGTTCTCTAGCGAACCCTGTGAGCGGGTGGTGAAATAATCCCTTTAAATAAACTTAAGGTACCAAGAGAGGAATTTATCGATTCCCTCTTCTAGAGATGTTTTAGGTTGAAAACCTAAAAGTTTTTGCGCTTTGGTAATGTCAGCAAATGTTTCTACTGCTTCCCCTGGCTGCATCGGAAGCATTTCTAAAACGGCTTTTTTCTTTAGGCCACTTTCTAGAAGCTGAATCAGTGTAAGAAGAGGCATAGGGCGGTTCCCGCCTAAATTTATAATCTCATGATTTTGTTTAAGATCAAGCGTACCTACTATGCCATCCACAATATCATCAATATAGGTGAAATCCCGTTTCATTTGGCCGTGATTGAACACTTGAATAGGTTTTCCTTGCCGAATGCTATTTGCAAAGTGAAAATAGGCCATATCCGGTCTTCCCCAGGGGCCGTATACAGTAAAGAAGCGAAGACCGATGGTAGGAAGCCCGAAGAGATGGTGGTAGCTTGTCGCCATCAGCTCTCCAGATTTTTTCGTTGCTCCGTAAAAATTACCGGGAAGATCGGACGGATCGCTTTCGCTAAAAGGAATTTTTGTATTTTTCCCATAGACAGAAGAAGAGGATGCATACACAAGCCTGATATTTGGAATTTTTCGGCAGGCTTCTAAAACCGCGTGAAAGCCCTGCAAATTTGCTTTCACATATTCTTCAGGATGAGTAAGAGAGTGTCTTACGCCTGCTTGGGCAGCAAGGTGAACGACATGAGTGATTTCTTCTTTTTTTAGAAGAGACAAGAAAAAATCTTCTTCACAGATATCTCCTTCCATTACCGGGATCTTATTTTCTTGTAGTTTGGCCTCTCTTTTTCTTTTTAGCCTGGGATCATAATAGGAGTTAAAGTTATCATAACCAATAACGATATCCCCTTGCTTTTTCAGGGCAAGGGCGAGGTGAAAACCTATGAATCCAGCCGAACCTGTAATCAGAACTTTTTTCATAACAAGAATCTATCTTGAAATTCGAATCATTGTATTTTTGATCTATTTTTTTGTCATATTTTAAAAACTCTTCGCAGGGCATACTTAAATTAAATAGGCCAAGAAGAGATTTTAAAAGATGTCAAAAAAGAGACAAAAAGACAATCTTTCCAATTTTAAGATAGGTTCTCACAGTGTAAAACTATCAATGCTTATTTGCATGATTTTTTTCATGGGATCTTGCACGAGCCCCTACTTAGGGCGAAACGTCTGCGGAGCAGATGAATTTGTTTTAGATTCCTACAGTATTCGTGAAGGAAAATTCCAAGAGGAGCTTCCGCCCGATGCATTGCAAGAATGCCAAGATATCTATGAGGAAGGCGAGGTCACTTTAGTTGGCGAGGTCGAGATCTCTCATCTTCCTGCGAACGGAAAAACCAGGCTCTATGATGTTTTAGCGAAAGCAAAAGTTCCGGCAGATGCCAATCTCTATCATAGTTATGTGCTAAGGGATGATAAGCACATGCCGGTAGACCTCTATAAACTTTTAAAATTAGGGGACATGTCCCATAACATTGTGATGCGTCCCAGTGATAAGATCTACATTGCTCCAAGTACTTCGGGACAGGTCATGGTCATGGGAGAGGTCGTTTGCGAGAGGCTTGTAAATGTGCCTAATGGCTATATCTCTCTTAGGGAGGCTATAGCTCTTGCCGGAGGTATTCCTTTTACTGGGGATAGATCCTATATACAGGTCATAAGAGGCAGTTTAGAGTGCCCAAAGGTCTATTCTTTAAATTGGGACCATATCATCTGCCTTCCTAATGACAGCCTCCTCTTAATACCGGGCGATCTTGTCTATGTCGCATCTAAGCCTATCACTGAATGGCACCGCTTCATCTCTCAGACTATCCCCAGCTTCGGTGGGATTGAGAGGGTAAAAAAGTCTTGTCCCGCGTGCCCTTAACGGGTTATGATGCAGGAATGATACCAAAGAAAAAAATCCTTATTACAGGCGGAGCCGGCTTTTTAGGCTCACATTTGTCTGAAAAGCTCATCTCTTTGGGAAATATTGTCATCGTTTCTGACAATTTCCATACGGGCTCTAAAGAAAATATTGCTCATTTGCAAGGACCTGACTTTTCTCTTCTGCATCATGACATCTGTCATCCTCTGTTTGTGGATGTGGATGAGGTCTATAACCTTGCTTGTCCCGCATCGCCTATCCATTATCAAGCAGATCCCATCAAGACATTACAGACCAGCTTCTTTGGTGCAATGCATGTATTAGGACTTGCCAAGAGATTAAAAATAAAAGTTTTGCAAGCATCGACCAGTGAAGTCTACGGAGATCCCCATGTGCATCCTCAAAATGAGTCCTATTGGGGCCATGTAAATCCCATCGGGCCAAGATCATGCTATGATGAAGGAAAACGCGCCGCAGAGTCTCTCTTTTTTGACTATCACAGGGCGCACGGTGTTAAAATTAAAGTTGTTCGTATTTTCAATACCTATGGCCCTCGTATGCATGTCCAAGATGGTAGAGTGGTCTCCAACCTGATTATCCAAGCTCTAAAGAATGAACCCCTCACAATCTACGGTAATGGAAGCCAAACGAGATCTTTTTGCTACGCCGATGATCTGATCGATGGTCTTTACCGCATGATGGCATCCGATGATTCTGTTACAGGTCCCATCAATCTCGGAAATCCCGATGAGTTTACTATCCTCGAACTTGCGGAAAAAGTACTCTCCCTTACCAATTCCAAATCCACCATCTCCTTTAAGCCGCTTCCAAAAGATGATCCAAAACAAAGAAGGCCTGATATTACTCTCGCCAAAAATCTATTAGGCTGGGAACCGAAAGTAAAACTGGAAGAGGGCCTGAAACTCACTATCGATTATTTCGATAGCGTTCTTAAAAAAGTAGACGCAGTCAAAGTCGAAGCTTAAGAAAAAAAATAATTTAGCAGGGATGACAGGATATCCAGGATAGGGGATTTTTTATCCTGAACATCCTGTTATCCCTGCAATTTTCCTATTAGGGTAGAGAGTTAGGAGAGGTGGGCTTTTTATAAGTCTCTTTGATCCAATAGACCAAGACCAGTGAAATGATGAGGTAGATTGGCAGAGTAAGAAACGCTGTCTTATAAGCCTCAACAGAAAAAATGCGGGCCCCCTCTCTTAAGCCTCCTGACCAGCTGAGATCTAGGAATTTTCCTGTCAAAGGATCGGAAAATGCGCCAAAAAGAGCATCAAAGGCGTTCATAAAACCCACGGAAGTTGCTGCAAAGATCGGAGGGTGGATTTCTCTTATCATTGTAAAGCAGATAAGAAAGCTGCTGATCGCTGTGCCAAAGAGAAAGAGAGAAAGTATTAATAAAGCATGAGAGAGATGCATGTATATGATTCCGGATAGAAAAAGAAGAGATGCAAATGTTCCCCAGAACATCACTAAGCGTCTATTCCCCAAATAATCCGATAGCCAGCCGAAAATAGGAGCGCCCACCGCAAAGCCAATAAAAATGAGTGAGAGGTATTGAGCGGCTGTGTGATGGGTGAGCTGATAGGCTTCTGATAGAAACGAGACTCCCCAAAGTCCCCCAAAGACCATTACGGGCCCAAAGGCAAATCCGCTAAATATAGAGAGAAACCAGCTTTGGGGATGGCTGAAGATCTTCTTTAAAGTAGGCACAAATTTTACTTTAGCAGGCGCCATGTGTTTATCTTGTTTATGGCTTGAAGCAATATCTCTCACAATTAACCAGAAAAGAATTCCTAAAATGAGGCCCGCAATGCCAATGATCTCCATTGCGCTTCGCCAATTCAATCTCTCAATAAAGGCAGCAAGCGGCGCTTGGCCGCCAACTGCTCCAAGCATTGCCACGGTCATCATAAGTCCCGCCATAAAGGCAAAGCGTTTATAAGAAAACCAGTTAGCAATCAATTTTAGGCAGCTGATTGCAGCAAATGCAGCTCCTGCCCCGGTAAGAAAGCGTCCTACAAAAGCCATGAGAAATGTTTCCGATCTTGCAAAGATAATACTTCCCAAAGCGCAGCATCCAATTGCAATCGTTGTGATAATTCTTGGCCCGTATTTATCAAGAAGAAGTCCTGCGGGAATTTGAAAAAGAAGATAGGAGTAGAAATAGCAGGCAGCTAAATTCCCAAGCTGCGTGCCATTGATGTGAAAGGCGCGCATGAGAGTAGTAGTCATTACACTTGGAGACACTTCTAGCGCATACTTATAAAACATGAAAATAGCGCTAAGCAGCCAAAGGATCCATGCGTGAAGGGATTCGGAAATTCTTGTTTTCATCTCATTACTCTAATGCATATTTTCTTTTTAGGTCCCTGTATTTCTCGACCATCTGGTAAGCAAGCGGAGCTGCATCTCTTCCCGCTTTTGCAAAGCGTAAGAAGACCATCACAACGACTTCAGGTTTGTCTAAGTGGTCTGTTTCAGGAGGAAAAGAAATAGCACCGAACCAAACATGATTGTAGATAGTTGGTGTTGAGGAGGGGACCATGTAGGGATTGTAGAGAAACTCAGCGGTACTTGTTTTCCCAAAAAAAGAAGATTTACCGATCTCTTTGTATCCTTGCAGAAACTCCCTATTCTTTCTTTTAATGAGTTCATATCTGGCCGTTCCCCTTTCTCCGCTGACTGCAAGCTGCATCCCTTCTAGCAGGGTGCTCCGAATGAGAGGAGGAAGAAAGACAAGGCGTTTTTCTATAGGTGCATACTCCTGAGTGTCAGCTAATCCTAGATCTTTTAAGAGATAGGTAAACAGCGGAAAGCCGATTCCCAGTTCTGAAAGCTCTTTTTGGTAGTGAAAGGTAGAGGGAAAAGGAATCGTTTGCCATTTTCTTGCAATACCTGTGATTTCTTTGACGATTTGAGGCGTAGAGACCTTACCATGGGTGGCGATGACCGACAGCATCAGGGCTGCTTGTAAAGGAGTGACCGATAAGGTGTGCTGTCCAATCGCAAAAGAGTAGAGTCCCGATTTATTTTCTTTTAAATCGTTAGGAAGATTGCCTGGCGCTTCTGATGGCAGCTGTATTCCTGTCTTTTGTCCCAAACCAAAGCAAGATGCTGCTTCTAAAAGTTCATCGGGATCTTTTAAATATTCGGAAGCAAGGAGAGAAAAATAGGGGTTGCTTGACTGCTCTAAGGCTCCCAATAGATCAATTTTTCCCACATTATTATGAGAGGACCTAGGGAGCCTTCCGCCTTTATAATGGCGTGGATAGGGGATATTGTCTAAAGAATAGCCCACCACATAAGAGCCTTTTTTTCCTACTTTTGGATCAAAATGAAACTCGTCGATCATGGTAAAGGGGTTGATCTCAGCATAGGTTTTTGGGTTGCTTGTTTCCATTTTTCTCTTCAAAGCTGCATAGGCGGTGATGAGCTTAAAGTTGGAGCCAAAAACACTTGCCTGTTTATAAGCAAAAGACCTGCTATTTCCAAATCCATTTAAGGGGTAGAACGATGCCGCAAGATGTTTTTCCAAAGAGACACCATTTTCTTTCCTGAGCCTGTTACTTTGATAGTAAAGAGGCCTGTCCAATTCATGATACGATCTCACCGAATGGATGAGCTGAAGAAGTAGTTCATCATCTAAATCTTTTACACTTTCTTGCAACTTTTGCCGGACCGCGAGAAGAAGGGAAGCTCCTCTTTTTTCTCTCCAAAACTCTTTGAACAGCTTCTCTTCTTGTTTATCTAAATAATCGACATAGGGACGCGCATAGGTCTTTTTGCTCTTTTCAATTCTTCTCATCTCTTTTAAAAAAGAGCTTTCATTTGCTTCTTTCCAAGTTTGAAATTCCTGAGCATGAAAGTTTTTGGCCGTTTCTTTTTTGATGCCCTCTTCAAGCCGAAGTATTTCTTGAGAAAGCAAGCGATAAGAAGAAAGAGACATAGACCCCATTTTTTCTATTAGTTCATCGGAAAAACTAGGACTATGTACAACTAATCTGCAGAGATCGATTAAGAAAAGGAGGTCTTTTTGGTTAGCAAAAGAGAGAAAAAGGGCTTCATGTTTTTTTTGAATTTTTGCAATTTCTTCGTTTGATTTTTCCGAAAGGGCCTTCAACGCATCGCTCTGTTTAGAGTGGTAGATCATCTCTTCCATGTCCTCTTGCAGCTCGATCGCTTTTTTTACCGTAGCTACTTTTTCAAGTTCTGCTCGCACCCCTCCTTCTTTAGGAAGAATGAAATCTAAATAGGACTCCCAAGAAATTGGAAGAGCGTTTTCGGAGAACTCTTTTTTAGAAAAAGAGTAGATCTCTTTTTTTAAGGGTTCTTTGCCGTCCCAAAGCCTCGCGATATAATCTTCTGTTTCAAGCCATCTATTAATGGATGCGGCCTTATCTTCTACTTCTAAAGTATAATCATTGGGATCAAACCGAGGGTATGAAGCAAGCGCAAGCACTTCCGAGGTATTTGGGTCCAAAACAACAATAGCCCCGCCTTTAATCCAGGGAACTTTCTGGCCGGTTTCTTGAAATCGTTTGTCCCTGTCCTTTTCTTCTTCAGCAAGGAGAGCTTCAGCAAACTCTTGCATCTCAGCGGAAAGGCTAAGAGTGATCTTTTTGCCGGGGATTTTTACCTTACCGCCTTGCAGCTCTTTCAGAAAATTTCCTTTTCTGTCTGCTTCGTAAACATTCAACCCCCAAAATCCTCGGAGCTCTTTTTCAAAGCTTTTTTCTATTCCTGTTTTTCCCATTCGGTCATTGACGGTGTAAGCCCTTTCCTGAAGGGTTTTTAGTTTTTGCAGAGCGATCCCTTCGGACTCTATCCCCTCAGGCGCAGGGGAATTTCCGTAAAGGAAATCCTTTAATCCTTCTATTTCATTCGCGATGGATAAATATTCTTCCTGTCCAATTGCCCCCATAAATCCGAGCACATCACAAGCGGTCTTTCCAAGAGGATAGAACCTTTCATAGACAATTTGGGCATGAAGGCCTGTCCAATCCCTTTCTAGCATTCGAAGACGAAAATATTCTTTTTCACTTAAATGCTCTTTTACAAGAAAAGGAGTGGAGGGAAGTAGAGCGGCCTTGGCGTAGATCAGGTCCACGATCCTGGCAGGATCAAGAGAAAGCTCCTCGCCTAAAAGATTCGCTAAATTTCGAATATATTCTTTACGTGGATAGGTCTTGACCCTCTTACCGCTAACATCCTTTTCCCACTTGACGCTAGGGATTTGCGCAATTTGACCGAAATAGACAGCTGCTTGATACCGGACGCGGTTTAAAGCCAGGCCGATCTGATTACGATCATAAATAGTCCCCCTTTCAGCCGGTTCCACTACTACTTTTTTCTTAGGTTTTAGGGCCAGCTCCTGATGCTCTTCTTTTTGAATGAAGCAAAGATGCCATATCCTAAAAAGGATCAAAAAGAGGGCAAGGAGAAGGAAGCGAAGGGTCCTATTGGTTTTTTCAGAGATCAGGCTCATAAGGAACAATTCTTAAGTAGCGAGCCTAAACTTGGCCCGATAAAATCCTACCTACTGTATAATAATTCTATTTTTCCTTGGAAAAAATCAAATTTTTCGATAAAAATGGAATAGCATTTTTTTAAAAAACTTTATTTAGATGCGCCTGTAGTTCAATGGTAGAACAGTAGCCTTCCAAGCTACGAGTGTCAGTTCGATTCTGATCAGGCGCTAAATTGAACTTTAAAATCATAGGGGAAACATTGGCAACCGCAGAAAAAGAAGACATACAAGTCACAATTAAAGAACTACTAGAATCAGGCGCTCATTTTGGACATCAAAAGCGCCGCTGGAATCCTAAAATGAAGCGCTTCATCTTTGAAGAGCGAAATGGGATTTATATCATTGACCTTGCAAAAACTTTGCAACAGATCAGAAACGCTGTGAAGGTTGTAACGGATGTGATCGCTCAGAGGAAATCTATCCTTTTTGTGGGCACAAAAAAACAAGCAAAGGTAGTTCTGAAAGAACTTGCGGAAGCCTGTGGAGAATTCTATGTTTCTGAGCGCTGGCTAGGCGGAATGCTTACCAACCTCACCACTATCAGACAGTCAGTTAAAACTTTGGAACGAATTGAAAAGCGCATCACTAGCGGCGGCGAAGGTCTAAAGAAAAAAGAGATCTCTAAGCTGAATAAAGAGCGCATCAAACTGGATCGTAACTTATCCGGTATTCGCGGAATGAGAAAACCCCCAGGCCTCCTTATCGTCGTAGATCCTTATCGCGAACATATCGCGGTTGCGGAAGCAAACACTTTAGGTATTCCTGTAATGGCCTTAGTGGACACCAACTGTGATCCAGATCCAATTGATTATATCATTGCTTGCAATGATGACGCTTTAAAGAGCATCAAGCTCATTTTAGCTGCCCTTTCTAACGCGATCATCGATAAAAAGGCAGACATGAACATCGCAATCGTCAAAGAAGAAGCTTCTGAAGATGCAGTAGAAGAAGAGTTTGAAGCGGAAGAAAACGCAGAAGATATGATGAAGAAGAAATTCTCAGATACCGAAGGAAAGGACAAATAATGAAAACCGTCACTCCTGAAATGATCAAAGAGCTCCGTGAAATGACCGGAGTCAGCATGAGCAAGTGTAAAGAAGCTTTAGTTGAGTCCAACGGCGACAAGCAAAAAGCGGTCGACTATCTTCGTAAATTGGGCATGACCTCTGCTTTAAAGAAAGAGGGAAGAGAGACCAAAGAGGGGATGATCGGATTTGCTGAAACTCCCGATGTACTTGTTGTGATCGAAGCTAATACTGAAACCGACTTTGTTGCTCAAAATGAGCGCTTCCGCACCTTTTTAGATGATATTTGCGAGCAAGCGGCTAAAACAAAGCCTTCCTCTTTACAAGAGTTTATGGATCAGATCTATAGTAAGGATAAAAAAATTACCATTGATCAATACCGCAATTTAGTCATCCAGGCTCTCGGTGAAAATATCCAAGTCAAGCGTTTAGAAGTGATCCAGAAAGATCCAAATTGTTCTTTGGGTGTTTATTCCCATATGAAAGGAAAACTGGTGACGGTAGTTGAGATCAAAGGGAAAGGCGAAGAAGAGCTAGCCAAAGAAATTGCCATGCACGTCGCAGCAGACAATCCTGAGTATGTGAATCCTGAAGATCTTCCTGAGTCAGTCAAAGCAAGGGAAGAAGAGATCGCTAGAGCTCAGATCAAGGGCAAACCTGAAAATGTGGTTGAAAAAATTGTAATAGGTAAAATTAAGGCATATTGCGATCAATTTTGCCTAACTTGCCAAAAATTCATTAAGAACCCAGATGTAACTGTGGGTCAATACGTAGAACAAAGAGCAAGAGATACTAAGAAAACTCTTTCCATCCGTAGATTCTGGCGCTGGAGAGTAGGACAGTAACTATCCATTTTTATGCCGGCTTATAAAAGAATTCTTATTAAAGTATCCGGCGAATCGTTGCAAGGGGATAAGCCTTTTGGCATAGAACAAACTGCGCTTTTCTCCCTTGCAGAACAAATCAAAAGCCTCCATGAGCTGCAAATTCAAATGGGCATCGTTATCGGTGGAGGCAATCTATTTCGCGGCTCTGAAATCCAAGGCCTAGGTTTAGATCGCACCCCTGCTGACCAAGTTGGGATGCTTGCAACCATCATGAACGGCATTATCTTGCAGCAAGCTCTAGAAAAAATGAATGTGCCCGCTAAAGTCTTTAGCGCGATCGAATGCGGAAAAGTGGTAGCTCCCTATTCTTGGCGAGAGGTCATGAAGTCGTTAGAACAAAACATTATCTCAATCTTTGTCGGCGGCACTTCAAATCCCTACTTTACAACTGATACAGCTGCATCTCTTCGCGCCGCAGAAATTCATGCCGATGCTCTTTTTAAGGTCACCAAGGTAGATGGGGTTTATGATAAAGATCCCAAGAAATACCAAGACGCTGTAAAATATCAGAAAATTACCTATTCAGAGGTCCTTGCGCAGGACCTAGGTTTCATGGACCTTTCCGCGATCGCTCTTTGCAAAGCAAACCGAATTCCGATCTGCGTCTTTAATTTTTCCATGAAAGATTCGCTAAAAAGAGCTGCGCTTAGAGAAAGTGTAGGCACATTAGTTACGGGAGAGTAAGTTTATGAGTATAGAGAATCAAACTAAACAAGGCATGCAACAAGCTTTGGACCATTTCAAACAAGAATTAAAAAATCTCCGTTCATCACGTGCTAATCCTGGCATGTTAGACGGCGTACATGTAGAAGCCTACGGCAGCCAAATGCGCCTAAAAGAGCTTGCAAACGTAACCGCTTCTGAAGCCCGCCAGCTCCTCGTCACACCCTTTGACCCATCAACTATCAACGCAATTGCCAAAGGCATCGAAGCGGCCAACCTAGGCGTTAGGCCTATCGTTGACGGACATGTTATCCGTATTAATATCCCCCCAATGGATGAATCGCTCCGAAAAGACATCGTCAAAATTTGCAAAAAGAAGAGCGAAGAAGCAAAAGTTGCCATCCGAGAAGTGCGCCGCAAGAACAACGAAACAGTGAAAAAACAAAAAACCGACGGTATCATCCCTGAAGATGCCATGAAGAAACTAGAGAAGACCATCCAAGACTTGACTGACAAATTCTGCAAAGATATCGATACCCTGTGTGCTGAAAAAGAGAAGGAGATTTTGTCGATTTAACTTGTCTAGAATGTCGCCTAGACGTTAAAATACTTCACAATTAGTGCTATAGAAAACCAAAACTATGGCCCCATCGTCTAGCCAGGTCTAGGACACTGGATTTTCATTCCAATAACAGGGGTTCGAATCCCCTTGGGGTCATTCACGAGACTTTAGCTCAGTGGTAGAGCATCTCCCTTTTAAGGAGAGGGTCGATGGTTCAAATCCATCAAGTCTCAAATTTTTTTTCCAAAAAATTTAGACTTGAACAACATCCCTGCGGATGTTGTGTATGGATTTGAAGTGAGTAGCCTTAAAAGGCTACGAACCGGTTTTCGGGACGGGACGAGAATCGCCCGCCAGAAAAAAATCCATCTTATCTCATTTTTTTCCAAAAAATTTAGACTTGAACAACACACCTGCGTGTGTTGCGTATGGCTGCGGAATCACGAAGAAGATCCAGTGGATCTTCGAAGTGCGGAGCAGGTGAGCGAGAAGCGAACCGGGAAGAAGTGAGTGGCCATATACGGCCACGAACCGCCTTTCCGACGGGACGAGAATCGCCCGCTGAAAGAAATCCATCCGGTCCGATCTCTTCTTTCCTATGTATCCAACTAAATTCCAATGTCAGGAAAATGTGACTTAGCATCTTCCTGAGGAAGATGCGGGGTGGATTTGAAGTGAGCACCCCTAAAGGGGGGCGCAACCGCCTTTCGGACGAGACGAGAATCGCTCGCCGAAAGAAATCCATCAATATCTTATATTTTTCCAAAAAATTTTAGACTTGAAGAACACACCTCAAGTGTGTTCTGTATGGCTGCGGAATCATGGAGAAGGTCCAAAGGACCTTCGAAATGCGGAGCAGATGAACGAATAGTGAACTGGGTTCGCAGAACCGAACCGGTTTTCGGGACGGGACGAGATCAGCAACCTTAGCTCTTAATTTGTTATCTGAATGTTTTAATTTTTCTTCTTGGTCTTTGGACAGGACTTCGAGAACGTCTAGGAGTTTTCAAGAGTTGATGCCTTTGGCGACTTGCTTTTTCTTTACTTACTTCAAGTACAGCAGAATAGCCAAGTGCTTGTAGAATAGATAAGAAGGTTGAAAAAGAAATACTATCCTTTTTGCCAGATTTTATGTCTTGAATCACAGTGGGTGATAGATGTGCATTTTTGGCAAGTTCTCGGACAGAGAAATTAGACTTTTCTAATAAAGGAATAAGAACTTCTACTAGAACAAAGCCACGGTATTTTTCGTCGAATTGTTCTTTTCTTGCAGGATTTTGCATTAAGCGATCAAATGTCGATAATTTATTTTTTTCAGTCATAGTAGGATCCTTGTTTTACCCTCGCTTCATAATCTTGCATGAGTTTTAGAGCCCTCTCTTTTTCGGATTCAGGAAGTTTATCTTGTTTTTTCATAAATGCATTGGTGACAATGATCTTCTTACCTGTGAAGAAAAAACAGAGAAAACGATCTGGTTGGGGTTTAAATGCATAAATTTTATCCCCTTCATTACGGAATTTTGTAATATTGTTAATTTTCCCAATATCTCCCATTCGTTTGAAAAGAACAAATAGTTTGTCCTGTCTCTCTTGAGATAACTGATGAAAATAATTTTTAGCTATGCTTACCTCTTTTGTATCATAGTACCACTCAATTG
>Ga0206942_1155_pt1 | contig 20166 bp, 15 predicted proteins | sample Alteio_BWOrgHeat_6_FD_153253 | JGI IMG/M metagenome (GOLD analysis project Ga0206942, IMG submission 153253) | Enriched cells from forest soil in Barre Woods Harvard Forest LTER site, Petersham, Massachusetts, United States -... | ecosystem: Environmental > Terrestrial > Soil > Temperate forest > O... | reverse complement strand
GAATTGACGATATTCGTGTTCAGCGGCTGGGTGGGATCCACGGCCATCGCGCCGGTGGCGCTGCCGGTTGTTTGAAATGTCCAATAAATTGGGCTGGTCGAACTATAAAATGAACGGTTGCGGACCATTTCAGCGTAAAGGCCGCCTTCACCGGCAAAATTGATCTCTTCAAAAAAGATGCCGAAAAGATTTGAGCTGACGACCGCACCCGGTTGGTCTGCTTGTATGGAAATCGTGGCCGCGGATTGGCCCCGGGCAGCAACCCCTCCGACGATGACAGACAAAAAGAAGAAGATTGAAAGTATGCCACCGCGATTTTTCACGATACGCATCTTGTTCATGGCTGCTGCAGTTGGAAGAAGCCGGAATTGTTCGTTTCGGGCACGGTCAGGAAATTCATGCCGTTCGTGACGGTGAACCCGCTTGTGACCGGCGACCAATTTGCGCCGGCTCCGAAAGCTGGAGAGGAATAAAGTGCCAGGCCATTCGTCCATGCGGGCCAGCTCAACGTCAGGGAGGAAGGACCATTTGAAACGCTGATGCTCGCAGCTGTGACCTGTTCAATCGGCAATGTCTCCGAGGAGATCTCCACCGCGTCCATCTGCCCCTTGAAATAGGGATCAGCAGAAAACTGGCTGCGGCCAAGATAATCCGCCGCGCCCATGACGTCGGACGGCAGAAGATTGACGCTGGAATTGACCGCGACCGCCCGGCCATTGATATACATGATGGCCTGCCGCCCATCGAGCGCCACGGCGATATGGGTCCAGACATTGGTCGGCAATGGATTGGGTGAATCGAGGTCCCGTGTTTCGCCGGAACCGTTGGGAGTGATTTCGAAACGCAATTTGCCGCTGTTGGCTTTGGTGGTCAGCATGGCGTAACTGGTGTTATTTTGGCCGAAGTCAAAGATGCGCTGCCAATCGTTTCCACCGCCCCATTTGACCCAGGCCGAGAATGTTTTCATGGCCCCAATCCCAGCCGGCAGGCTGACGTATTGGCTGGAACCGCTCAACGACAGCACCGATCCGCGGACCGGATCGGTGGCGGTACCCGCGCCGTTGATGAGCGAGCCGTTGAAATTGCCATTGGCATCTGCAGCGCCATTGGTGAAAGGATAGTACGAAGTCCAATCCGTGTTGGTCGCATTCGGGAAAATGGCCACACAATTTGACGCTGCGCGGCCGGAAGAATCGGTCGCTGAAAGGATGACCTGGTAAAAACCATTGGTGGCCTCTTCGCCATCCATCGGCACCGTAAAGCTGCCGCTGGTGATGCCCGATACCGGCCCGATGACGACATTGGTCGTGTTCGTGTCGCAAAATTCGACCGTCCAGGTCAGGTCGGTGGCTGACAAAGGTGTGTCAGCAAAATCCATTGCGTCGCCGGCGAACGAAACCGTTTGGCCGGGTTGGTAGTTGGAATTCGCGATGGGCGCGGAGATCCGGGGTTGTGGTGCGACGATCTCTGCCGCCGAAAGCGCACGGCCAAAGATGCGGACCGAGCTGATCTCGCCGTTGAAATACGGGTCGGTGGAAAATTGGCTGCGCCCGAACCAGACGTTGGTCGGCACAATCTGCGAAGCGAGGAGATTCATCGAGGAATTGGTGACCACGGGCACACCATTGATATAAAGAATGCCGCGGGTGCCGTCCGTCGTAATGGCGACATGTGTCCACACGTTGGCGGGAATGGCAACGGGCGAATCGAGATGCTGTTCACCGCCGATGCTGGAAGCACTGATCGTAAAACGGGGAAAACCCGTGGAGGCGAGCGGCGTGAAGAAAACGTAACTGTTCGTTCCGTTCCCAAAATCAAAGACCCGTTGCCAGGCAGCGCCGCCGTTCCATTCAAAAACGGTGGAAAAAGTTTGGGCATTGGCCAGGCCCAGGGGCAGGTTGACGTATTGATTGATTCCATTCAGCGCCACGCAATCGCCGAGAAACGGATCATCAACGATGGCGGCGCCATTTTCCATCAGGCCGTAGAACTGATTGTCATCGTCACGCGCATCCATCCGGAAATGATAGGCGGCAGTCCATTCGTTGGTGAACACCGGCCAGCCGCTGCTGGTCCAGGTGAACGGTTCCAGGTCAAAGGTCGGCGCGCCGTTGGCATCGGCATCGAGGTAATGATAACCGAAGTAGTACGTTCCGTTTTGGTAAATGATGCCGACCTGGCCGGGGGCGACATATTTTCCGGTCGTTTGCAGGAAGAGCGTGCCGCCGCTGGAAAGCATGCTCACGCCGTTATTGTCCAGAAACGGCCCGGTGATGCTCGTGCTGCGGCCAACGCGGATATTGTATGTGCTCTGGAGGCCAGAGCAGCAGGTGCCCCAATTGACGAACAGATAATAATAACTGCCGTGCTGATAGAGATAGGAGGCCTCGATCGGATCGCCGCTGGCGGCGTTGTCATCCGCGATGGAATAAACGGTCGTATTGCTGGTGCTGCGCAGCCCGGTGGAGGAGTTGAGTTGAATCAATTTGATCCCCGTCCAAAAAGAGCCGAAGGACATCCAGAGATTGCTTTGCGAATCGAAAGTGATACTTGGGTCGATGCAGTTGTACGAATATCCATTCGTGGACAGGATCACCGGTCCCTGGTCGGTCCAATGAAAATTCAGGTCGTTGGGATTGAGCGTTGGATTTGTTGCCAGGCCGATGCCGGAAACCTGGCTGCCAAAGGTCGAGACCGCATAATAGAGATGATACACGCCGTTGAAATACTCGATATCGGGCGCCCAGAAATCCCCGGTAAATCCCGGCACGTCATTGGTCGTCCAGGAAGGCACATTGGCGAACACACTTGGACCCGTGATCCAATGGACGCCATCGGTGGAATATTTTGAGAGAACGCCCTGCCCCGTGCCATAAACATAATAAAGCCCCTCGCATTGGATGACCGCAGAGGGATCATGGATGCCGAGGCTGCCACGAAGGAGAGTTTGGGCAATAATTTCCTGGTTCAGAACGGTTAAGAACAGGAAAACCCGTATTAAAATCCCAAAGGTTGTGTGTCCCGATCCCGGGTTGTTGCCGTAGGCTTTACATGACGAATGTCCGGGTGCATCAGCAAGAAAATTCATGTAGGGCAATACTTTATCGGGTGATTCAAATTACATTGGAAGGTCAAACCGTCCAAACGCCATTTTGCGAAAAAAAATCACCAAAATACACTTTTCGCCAGTGAATTGGAAATCGGCGGCGTGGAAATTCAAGATGCAGCCGCTTCTGTGGCGGCGGGAACAACGCCGGGTTGTTCTCGCATGAGTTCGTGATAATAGTTGTCGGTGATGCGGTATTTGAACATCAAAAATCCCGTGACCAGATGGAAGATTCCCGGGATGGCTGACAATGACAGAGCGATGCCGGTGAGGGTGTAGGCGCTTTGCACCTGGTTGGGCACATAATGATACACAGTCAGCAACGTTCCGACGGCCCAGCCGCCCAGGCTCATGCCCATTTTCTGGCAAAAGGAAATGCCGCCAAAAGAAATGCCCGCCACGCGTTTGCCACTTTTGACATGGCCATAATCAACCGCCTCGGCGATGGCCGACCAAAAAACGGGCGCCTGGAGGTCAACGATAAAGCAAACCAGAAAATAAAGGATGAACGCCGGCACGACGTCACCGGGTTTCACAGCAAAGAAAAGGATGACGCTAAGCACAGCGGTGATGATCTGGCTCCAGCGGAAGAGTTGCACTTTGCAGAAGCGCTTGGTGATCCAGGTGGATGCCACCATGGCAACGATCGAGGCTACGACGCCAGTGGTAAGAAAATTGGAAAGCAATATCGCATCCCCCGAAGAAGCATTGCTCCATCCGCCCAAAAGGGAGCGGGTCGAGAGAAATTGCGCCAGCGCTCCCTGGTTGGCGGGAAGGTTGTTGTAGAGAAAATATTTTGCGTAGTACGCTCCCAACGAACCCCGGATGACATAACCAATGGTGGCAATGACGCAGACCAGCGCCAACACGACCCATTGGTCATTTTTGAAAAGCAATTTCAACTGCAACGACAAAGGTTTCTCTTCCACCTGATGCTTCACGCGTTCGGTGGTGGTGAAAAAGCAGAACAGGAAGAGCAGCGTGGCCATTCCGGCCATCAATGCCATCGAGACCTGGTAGCCACGCGCGAGATGGTTCACCCCCCAACGCGCCGCGAGCAGCGGCACAATGATGGTCACCAGAAAGGCAGCGACCTTCGCAAAGAAAAGCCGGTAACCGTTCGCGGATAAACGTTGCTGCGGATCATCGGTTAAGACACCGATAAGCGAGATATAGGGGATGGTCACGGAGGTGAAGACCAGCATCATCAGGATATAAGTCACGTAAGCCCACAACAGTTTGCCGTTATATGCCAGGTCGGGAGTCGTGTACACGAGCATGACCGAGAGGCCAAAGGGAACGGAAAACATCAATAGATAAGGCCGATACCGGCCCATGCGGGTCACGTGTTTGTCGGTGATCATTCCCATGGCCACGTCGGCGAAGGCATCGATGAGGCGCGGCAGGAGCATCAGCAACGCAATATCCGAGGCCTTCAGCCCATAGATGTCCGTGTAAAAGAACGTCAAAATGAGGGCCATGGAGGACCACACGACATTTACGGCCATGTCTCCGGCGCCAAAGCCGATCTTTTCAAGGATGGTAAGCCTGGGAGTTTTCATTCTTCATTTGACCACAAGACTTTTGTAGTTGCCGAGAAAATTCTTATCGATGACAGGCCAATTATTCGTGTCCCAGCCGAGTTTTGCGATCCTCAATTTTTGCAATCCGGCATCGGCCATCTCATAACCGTGGAAAACGACGTAATCGCTGCCATCCAGGGTGTACACACTGCATCCGCCCTGCCCCGCCCAATTCTGGTCGCCGGCCAGCAGGATGCTGCCGCCGCCCGACGCCATGTCCGCGCCATCTTTGTCGAGATAAGGCCCGCGAAGGTCGGTTGCGCGCCCGACCGCGATCTTATAAGTGCTGTTTTCGCCACGGCAGCAAAGCCCCATTGATACAAACAAATAATAATAATCACCCTTCCTGAAAATGAACGGCCCTTCGATCTGCGCGGGTCCGGGCGAACGGTCGTCCACCAGGACGGAACGGTCCTGTTTGGCGAGCGAATACCATCTCTCCGGCCGCGCGAGGCTTTTGAAATCAGGAGCCAGTTTCACGAGCTTGATGCCGCCCCAGAACGATCCGAAATCCATCCAGGGCGTACCGTCGTTATCCATGATGATGTTGGGATCGATGGCGTTCCAGAGATCGCGATTGGGGATCGAGCGAAGCACGATGCCTTCATCCTGCCATTGGTAGCCGGGAGCGGACGGATTGAGCGTCTTGTTGACCGCCAAACCGATGGCGGAACTGTTCTCACCAGGCGCTGACACGGCGTAGTAGAGATAATACTCGCCGTTGTGATAAGACACGTCCGGCGCCCATTCACGGCCGTCGAATCTTCCTGCCACGCTCCTGGCCCATGAAGGTTCATCTGAAAAAATCCGGCCGCCCATCCTCCAATGGATCATGTCCGGCGATGTGTAAAACATGATCCCCGGCCCCGAACTGAATAGGTAGTACGTATCGCCTTCCCTGGCCATGGCCGGGTCGTGGATGCTCAATTGCGTGGAACGCACGGTGAACACGTTTGTCGCCGCGATGCTGTCATCCATCGGGATGGACAGCGTGACGACATTGGTGATGGGACCTACAGCCGAGGGCAATATCTTCAACCTCAGCCGCACGGTGCCTGAGCCGTTGATGCGCTGGATGGTAAAGACCACGTTGGTTCCATTCACCTGCGGGCCAGTGCCACCGGCGTACTGGTTTGTGGCGCTCACCAACTCGGCTGTGCCGGGCAAAATATCGGTTACAATGGCGTCATCCACCGGGGAAGACGACTGGTTGACAACGTCCACTTCGTAAGACAGCGTGCCCGTGATGATGTCACGACCACCCGGGCCAATGATATGGAGACTCAGGGGGATCGCCGCACTGACCCGGCAACCGACCGCCATCAATCCGGCCAACAACACGAGCATGATTCGTGAACGACGTGATTTTCCGGATGATGATTTTGATGCGAACGGTATTGGCGGTACGATGCTTTTGATTCTCCCAAAATACAATGCGAAGGTTGGAATCCAACCGCCATTTTGCGAAAAAAAAAACGCCAATTTTGCGCATGATTTTTAATTGTCTTTAAGGACACTTGTTCTAGGTTCCCCGCATGCAAAAATCCAGGTCGTCGCGCCATGCGGCGAAGGCTCCAGTTTCCATCACTGTCCAGGCCGATCTATCCGGCGCGAAGATCAATCCCGCGATGTGGGGCCTCTTTTTTGAGGACATCAACTTCGGGGCCGACGGCGGGCTGTATGCGGAATTGGTGAAGAACCGTTCGTTCGCTTTCGAAAATCCGCTCATGGGGTGGGCCAAAATCAGCCCGAGCCTGGCGCAGGGAACATTGTCCGTTCTCCAGGAGCAACCATTCGATGCAGCCAATCCGCGTTACGTCCGTCTGCAATCGGAAGGCGCGGCGCTCTTCGGCATCTCCAACGAAGGCTTCCGCGGAATGGGGCTGCGCAAGGGGGAAACGTATGATTTGTCCGTCCACATTCGAGGCGTGTCCGGCACACCGGTCGTCCATACGCAATTGTATGGATCTGACGGCGCATTGCTGGCGTCAGCATCATTGCGTGATTTTTCCTCGAAATGGGAAAAACGCACGGCGTCGTTGCGTCCGGCGGAAACGGACCCAAAAGGACGATTGCAAATTGTTCTGGAAGGCAAAGGCACGGTGGACCTGGACAGGGTATCGCTGTTTCCGCGGCGCACCTGGAAAAACCATCCCGGCGGTTTGCGCGCGGACATGGTGAAGATTCTCGCCGATATGAAGCCGGGATTCTTGCGCTTCCCGGGCGGATGTATTGTCGAAGGCAGTATTTTGGAGCGGCGTTACCAATGGAAGAATACCATCGGCCCTGTCGAAAAACGCAAGCCGCTGGTCAACCGTTGGAACTATGAATTCATTCACCGCCCTGCCCCGGATTATTTCCAGTCCTTTGGCCTGGGATTTTTTGAGTATTTCCAATTGTGCGAGGACATCGGCGCCGAACCGATGCCCATCATCAATTGCGGCATGGCGTGCCAGTTCAATTCGGGCGAGCTTTGTCCAATGGAGGATCTGGATATATATATCCAGGATGCTCTGGACTTGATCGAGTTCGCGAACGGGCCGGCCAACAGCGTGTGGGGCGCCAAACGGGCGGCGATGGGACATGCCAAACCGTTCAATATGAAGCTTCTGGGCATCGGCAATGAACAATGGGGGCCGCAATACATCGAACGCTATTCGCGCTTTGCCAAAGTGCTGAAGGAAAAACATCCGCAGATCCAACTCATCTCCGCCGCCGGGCCGCTGCCCGAGGATGAGCGGTTCAAATTCATCTGGGCAAAACTCCGTGAACTGGGCAATGCCGATATCGTGGACGAACATTGTTATGCGAACCCGGTTTGGTTTTTTGCCAATAACCATCGTTATGACAATTATGACCGGAAAGGACCGAAAGTTTTTATGGGCGAGTATGCCGCGCAAAGCGTGGCGATGGTGAGCGTGAAGAACCGCAACACCCTCGAATGCGCGCTTTCCGAGGCTGCCTATCTTACCGGATTGGAGCGTAACGCCGATGTCGTGCGCATGGCATCGTATGCGCCGTTGTTCGGACATGCGGAGGCCTGGCAATGGACGCCGAATCTCATCTGGGTGGACAACCTGCGCATCTACGGCACACCCAACTATTATGTCCAGCAGTTGTTCAGCCGCAATCGCGGTGATGTGATTCTGCCGACCCATTTGACCGGCACGCGAAAATCATCGTCAGGAGTCGAAAATCTGTATGCCAGTGCAGTTCGCGATGACCGGACAAAGGAAATTGTCCTGAAAGTCGTAAATCCAACCGCCAAACAAATATCGGCTAAAATCAATCTGCCGGGCATCTCACGCATCGTTGGCGGCAGTGAAACCGTTTTGGCAGGCTCTGATTTGCAGGATGTAAATTCGTTTGATGAACCCGGCCGAATTGCCCCCAAAACTCGCGCCTTAAAAAATTTCCGTTCCGGAGCCACACATGCTTTCCCGCGTTATTCCATGACTGTTCTGCGTCTCAAGGCAAAGTAGGTTTAGTATCATTCAAACGTCGAAGTTTGAAAGGTTCCCCATGAAAATCAGCCTGACGGGTGTCTCCGTTGTTGCATTGTTTTTAAATTTACTGGTTTTCAACGTCGCTGCATTGCGTATCTTTTCCCCGACGAAATTTTATGGCTGAAAAACCAAAACAAGTTTACGACGAGAGCAAGATCAAGACGTTGTCATCGCTGGAGCACATCCGGCTGCGCACAGGCATGTATATCGGGCGCATCGGCAACGGCAGCAATCCTGACGACGGCTGCTATATCCTGCTCAAAGAAGTGGTGGATAACGCGATCGATGAATTCATCATGGGGCACGGGCGCGATGTGCAGATCAACATCGATGGCAATCGGGTGTCGGTGCGCGATTATGGGCGGGGCATCCCCCTGGGCAAAGTCGTGGATTGCGTGTCCAAGATCAATACGGGCGCAAAATACAATGACGACGTCTTTCAATTCAGCGTGGGCTTGAACGGCGTCGGCACGAAAGCCGTCAATGCCCTGTCCAAGACCTTCCTGGCGCGAAGCCATCGCGACGGCCAATTCGCCGAAGCGTCCTTCAAGACCGGCAAACTGAAAAAAGAGGATTCGGGAAAGACCAAGGAGCCAAATGGCACCTTGATCGAATTTGAGCAGGATCCGGAGATCTTCAAGGATAGCGAATTCAAAATGGAGCACGTGGAGCGGCGGCTCAGACATTACAGTTACCTGAACACGGGCCTGAAGCTTATTTTGAATGTCCCGGGCGCGGAACCCAAAGTTTTTCAATCGCGCCACGGCTTGATGGACCTGGTGATGGAGGATATGGCGGGCGACGGCAGCGGTCCGATCTATCCGCCATTGCATTACGCCGGCAAGACTTTGGAATTTTGTTTTACCCATAGTAATTCACGTTATGGCGAGACGTTTTATTCCTTCGTCAACGGCCAGTACACCAGCGACGGCGGAACGCATTTGAGCGCGTTCCGCGAGGGCCTCCTCAAAGCGATCAATGAATACGGCAACACCAAATATGAGGGCGACGACGTGCGCGAATGCATGGTCGGGGCCGTGGCCATCCGTTTGAAAGACCCCGTGTTCGAATCGCAGACAAAGAACAAGCTGGGCAACACGGAGATCCGCACGGAACTGGTCAATAATGTGCGCGAGGAGCTGCTGCATTTCTTCCGGCGGAACAAGGAGATCGCCGAGAAGATCATCGCCAAGGCCGCGGACACCCAGCAATTGCGCAAGGAGTTGCAGGCGGTCAAAAAACTCGCGCGTGAACGCGCCAAAGCGATCGCGATCCGCATTCCGCAGTTGAAAGATTGCAAACATCATTACGACAAGAAAAAGGACAAGGGACGCGGCACGATGGTTTTCATTTGCGAAGGCCAGTCGGCGGCCGGTTCCATCACGAGTTGCCGCGATGTGAACAACCAGGCAGTATTCATCCTCAAGGGCAAACCCCTGAACGTCTGGGACCTCAAGCGCGACGTCATGTACAAAAATGACGAGATGTATAATCTCATGCAGGCGTTGAGCGTGGAGGACAACATTGACGATCTGCGTTATGAAAAAGTCATTCTTGCCACGGATGCAGACGTGGACGGCATGCACATCCGCAACCTGATGATCACGTATTTCTTCAAATTCTTCGAGCAACTGGTCAACGACGGGCACTTATATATTTTGGAGACGCCGCTGTTCCGCGTCCGCAACAAGGAAAAAACGATCTATTGTTATAGCGAGGTGGAGCGGGACAACGCGATCAAAGAACTTGGCGGAAAACCTGAGATCACCCGTTTCAAGGGCCTGGGAGAGATCAGTCCCAAAGAATTTTCGCAATTCATCGGCAAGGAAATGCGGTTGAGCAAAGTCGAATACGCGCCGCGCACCGAGTCCGGACCGATCCTGGACTTTTATATGGGCAAAAACACCCCCGAACGCAAAGACTTCATCATGGACAGCCTCGTGGTGCCGGTGGAGGATTAACTTAATTCTAAAAATTCATGCCAGACAAACGCAAAAAAGACCCGATCCAGGCCGAACCACCCGCCGAAACCGCGGCCTCCGTTGAACCCAAAAAGAAAAAAGGCGCCAAAGACAACGGAAACGGAGCGCAGCATATCATCGCCGAGGCTGTTGAGGACATCGTTCGCATACCATTTGATCCCCGGAAACGCGCCGTGGGTTTGCACACGCGCGTGGATCGCGGTTTTCTCGAGTACGCCAGTTATGTCATTCGCGATCGCGCGATCCCCAATCTCGCCGACGGCCTGAAACCGGTGCAGCGGCGCATTCTTTGGGCATTGCATGACAAGGATGACGGCCGGTTCATCAAAGTGGCCAATGTCGTCGGCCATACGATGCAGTATCATCCGCACGGCGACGCCTCCATCGGAGATGCGCTGGTGGTGCTGGCCAACAAACGTTACCTCATCGAAGGCCAGGGAAATTTTGGCAATATTTTTACGGGCGACCCTGCTGCCGCTCCCCGCTACATCGAATGCCGTTTGACCGAATTGGCCCGCACGGAACTGTTCAACGATCAAATCACCGAATTTGTTCCCAGCTATGATGGCCGCAACCGCGAACCGATCACCCTGCCCTGCAAGCTGCCCCTCACGTTGATGCTCGGCACGGAGGGGATCGCCGTTGGATTGAGCGCGCGGATTTTGCCGCACAATTTTCCGGAATTGCTCGAAGCGCAGATCGCGATCCTCAAAAAGCAGCCGTTCAAGTGCCTGCCGGACTTCCCCACGGGGGGACTCATGGACGCGCGTGATTACCAGGACGGCAAAGGCTCGGTCAAAGTCCGCGCGCGCATCAAGGCCAGGGACGAATCCACGGTGGTGATCACGGAAATCCCGCCTGGGACCAGCACGGATTCGCTCATGGCCTCCATCGAAGACGCCGCCGGCAAGGGCAAGCTCAAGGTCAAATCCATCAACGATTTCACGTCCGAAAATGTCGAAATCGAGATCAAATGTCCCTCCGGTGTGGATTCGGAAAAAATGGTGGATGCACTCTACGCTTTCACGGATTGCGAAGTCAGCATCGCCAGCCGCATCATTGTCATCAAGGACAACCGGCCGGTGGAATTGACCGTGAGCGATGTGTTGCGGGAAAATACCGCGCAACTCGTGACCATTCTCAAGCGCGAATTGGAATTGCGAGAGAAGGAACTGCTGGACGAACTCCATTACCGCACGCTCGAGCGCATCTTCATTGAAGAGCGCATCTACAAAGGCATCGAAAAATGCAAAACGAATGAGGCCGTCCTGGCCGCGGTTTATGATGGTTTCAAACCTTTCAAAAAGGAACTCGTCCGGGAAATCGCGGATGCCGATGTGGAAAAGCTCCTGCAAGTCCGCATCCGGCGCATCTCATTATTCGATATCAACAAGCACCGCGAAGAGATGGAGAAGACAAAAGCGGATCTGCAAGAAACGCGCAAGAATCTCAAGGGTCTTACCAGATATGTCATCGGCCATCTGGAAGCGTTGCTGGAGAAATACGGCAAACAATATCCCCGCCTGACCACCAAATCCTCACGCCACGAAGAAGTGGATGCCAAGGCCGCCGCGTTCAAGTCGTTCAAACTCAGTTACGACCGGGAGAGCGGTTACGTGGGCCATAAAGTCAGCGGTGAAGAATTCAAGATCGAATGCACCAAATTCGACAAGATCCTGCTCGTGTTCAAGGACGGCACGTACAAGGTCGGTGAATTGCCGGAAAAATTATTCGTTGGCCCCGAGCTTTTTTACGCGGGACTCCCCGACCGCGACCGGATCTTTACCTGCGCTTACACCGATCGCAACGCCAGTTATCTCAAACGCTTTACCTTTGGCGGCACGATCATGGAGAAGGTGTATTATTGCATCCCGGAAAAGTCGCGTATCCTGTTCTTCGCCACGGATACCCCAAAAATCCTTTATATCCGGTACAAGCCCGCGCCGCACCAGAAAATCAACCAGCAAACCTGCGATCCGAACGAGATTGAAGTGAAAGGGCCCAAGACGCGCGGGCGGCAAATTTCCATCAAGGACATTTCCTCGGTGACGGCCGAACCCACGCGCGGCTGGGACGAGAAAGCCACCACCACAAAATTGGCTTTTGTCTGATTGTGGTCGCGCTATCGCGGGAATGCTCCATAATCCCAGCCGACTGGAAAAGCATGGAAAATCAAATCTTAAAATTGCTGGCAGGTGATGACTACGCTCCGGCGAACGTTCCCGAATTATTGCACCAGCTCGGCTGGTCCCGCAACCGGCAGCAGGAGTTGCAGCGGGAACTGGGCCGGCTGGAACTGGCCGGGCGCATCGCCCGCATCAAAGGCAACCGCTACATTCTGCCGCAGGAGGCGGACCTGATTCCCGGACGCATTCGCATGAATCGCGCCGGGAAAGGTTTCCTGCAGCCGGACGACGCGACCATCAAGGAGATCGCCATTCCCGAAAACGCCACGCTCACCGCCATGCACGAGGATCTTGTACTCGTCCGGCGCGACCGGCCGGAAAGCAAAAATACCGGCACGGTCATCCGCGTGCTGAAACGGCACCGGTCAAAGATTGTCGGCACCCTCCAGAAAGGCAGCCGGTTTCTATACGTGGTGCCCGATGACCCGCGGATACCGCATGACATTTATGTTCCCGAACCGCGCGATGTTGGCCGTCCCGCGCAGATCGGCGATAAGGTAGTCGTTGAGCTGCACGAATGGGAATCGCGCAATGCCAATCCCGAAGGCGAAATCATCGAAGTCCTTGGCGCGCCGGATGAGGAAGGCGTGGACATGCTGTCCGTGCTGCGTCAATACGACCTGCCCCTGCACTTCCCCAAAAATGTGCTGGCCGAGGCGCGGGCCATCGGCAGCGAAGTGATGCCGCAAGAACTGCACGGACGGGAGGATTGCCGGAGTCATCAGGTGGTGACGATCGACCCGGATGACGCGAAGGATTTTGACGACGCGATCTGTTTGCAGCGGGTTTCAGCCGAACAATGGAAGTTGTGGGTGCACATCGCCGATGTGTCGCATTATGTCAAACCCGGCACGGCGCTGGACGTCGAGGCAGCCAAACGCGGCAATTCCACCTACCTGGTGGACCGTGTGATCCCGATGTTGCCGGAGGCGTTGAGCAATGAACTGTGTTCGTTGAAACCCAATGTGGATCGGTTGACCAAGTGCGTGGAGTTTTTGGTATCGCGCGATGGCCGCGTGCTGGCCGCCAAATTTTATCCGGCGGTCATACATTCGCAACGACGGTTCACCTATCGCGAAGTGCTGGAAGTACTACAACGCAAACCTGCCAATGATATCGAACAGATGCTGCACGACGCCAACGAACTGGCCCAACGCATCCGGCGGCTGCGATTCAAGGCCGGTTCGCTCGAACTCGATTTTCCGGAGAGCAAGATCCGGCTGGATGAAGCGGGACGCATCATACGCATTGATCGGGTCGAGAATGACATTTCGCACCAGTTGATCGAGGAATTCATGCTGCTGGCCAATGAAGCGGTGGCCACCCGATTGATGGACTTGAACGTGCAGGCGATCTATCGTGTGCATGAGCAGCCGGACGAGCGGCGGTTGCGCGAATATCGCGAGGATGTATTGAGCCATCATATCCCGTGCGGCAATTTGAGCCGGCCGGGCGAGGCCCAAAAACTGCTCCAAAAGCTGGGCACCCTGCCCATCGGCCAGGCGCTCAAGATCGGTTTTTTGAAATCACTCATGCGGGCGCGTTATGACATCAACCCGCTCGGTCACTACGGCCTGGCCAAGAAAAAATACACGCACTTTACCTCGCCCATCCGCCGTTATGCCGACCTGGTGGTGCATCGCGCGTTGTTCCAAAAAGACCCTCGCGCGGGGAAATCGCTCAAGGAAATTGCCGAACATATTTCGGGCACGGAACGCAATTCCGCCGATGCCGAGCGCGACAGCAAAGACGTGAAACTGTTCGCTTTTCTCAACGCGCAACTGGCATCCGGCAAACCGCAATGTTATCCAGCCCTGGTGACGGACCTGCGAAACTTCGGTTTCTTTGTGGATGTGACCGGCCTGGCCATGAGCGGCCTCGTGCCGTTGTCCACCATGGAGGATGATTTTTACATCTACGACGAGCAGCGCAATCACCTGATTGGCCGCCGCACACGCCGGATGATCCGCCTTGGCGACAAGTTGGAAGTCCAGGTCGCGAAAGTGGACACGTCCAAAAAGCAGGTGGATTTCCGGCTGGCTGTAAAAGCCGCGGATGCCTCAAGAACACCCTTCAGACCGCATCAGCAACCAAGACGCCAACAATTTCCGGTCTCATCCGGACGTCAGAGGCCGCAGCCTGACCGCAGGCGGAGACGTTAAATCTTAACCAACCACAGCCACTACTTGCTCGCGATGTCGCCAACACGGCGTTAAAGACGTGACATTGCACAGGTATCGTTAGCCAGCACTGCCGCCGAAACTCCTTCCCCATTCTCGCAATCCACAGTTTCAAAAGAGGGCAGAGGCTTCTGGTTACACCTTATCGCGCCGGCACGTTTTCAGGATTAGCCTCATCGGATGATCAACAAAAAACATTCCGTAAAAACAAACAAATTTGGATTCGTGCTGGGTGCCGTGATGCTAGCGACGCTGACCAATGGCGTGGGTTCCGCCAATGCACAAGGCATCAGGATAATCGTGGCTCCGCCCGTGGTGGTGGTGGCACCTCCCGTAGTGGTGGCGCCAGTGGTCGTGGTGCAGGATGACTACGTTTATTACCCCAGCTACGGCATGTATTACAATCGAGGTCGCAACCAATACGTCTATTTGGACAATGGCGCGTGGGTAACGGCATCGGCGCCGTATGGTGTCACGGCTGAAGTGCTGCTGGCTTCGCCGTCAGTGCATATGGATTGGCATGATTCCCCGGAAAAACATCACGACGACATGGTTAAGAGATATCCGAAAAATTGGAAGTCTTCCGATGAGCATCATGACCAGAAAGATGATCGGAAGTCAGGTCCGCCGGAAGGTGACAAAAAACATTAATGTCACACAGAACAAATGATGGCAAATGGATTGCCACCGAAAATGAAAGGCAATCCAAGCATCTCTTATTCATGCCGACTCCGGGCAGCGCCCTTCAGACCGCATCAGCAACCAAGACGTCAACAATTTCCAGCCGCATCCGGACGTCAGAGGCCGCAGCCTGACCGCAGGCGGAGACGGTAAAGCCATCAATGAGTTTTACAGTCGGAATCCACGTAAAAACCTTGAAAAAACCAATATAATCCCACATGCGATTTTCATAGGTTAATTATGCGATCCGGTATAAACTTCCGCATGACAAAGAAACCGCTCACACGCCGCCCTCCATTGCCATCTCTGGCCAATGGACAAGTTTGGCGCATGAGCGAGGCAATTCTCCGGGTGACAATGGTGGGAAAATTGCTGGTGCATTACAAACTCAGCAAGCCGAACGCTGTCCGCGTCTCCAGTTCTGTCGATAGCATCACCACCATCAAAAAATATCTGAAAACACATAAGGCTGTCCTGGCCTAAGCACGACTGCTTTGATCCACCCACAACAACAACAAACACAAAACTAAATTATGGCAAAAGCTCTGACCAAATCCCAAATCGCATCTGAAATCGCTGAGAAAAACCTCATCACTAAAAAACAAGCCGTCGAGATTCTGGAACATCTCGCGGTGTTGGCCTACAAACACGCCAAAGACTCATTCACCATTCCCGGACTGGGCAAACTCGTTCTGGTCGATCGCAAGGCCCGTATCGGACGCAATCCTGCGACGGGTGAAACGATCCAGATCAAAGCCAAAAAAGTTGTGAAATTCCGCGTCGCCAAAGCTGCCAAAGACGCGATCCTGGGCGCGAAGTAATTCCCCCTCGTTTTCCAAGGCACCCTGGTTTTCAGGGTGCCTTTTTGTTTTCTCGAGCTGTTCGTTCATGCGCGCCATGCCGGCAGAAGTAAGCGGATGGCGCTTCCCGCCCATTGCTATTTTTTAGCGGTGGATTGCGGCGGGCGTTTGAGCAGTGGATAGATATTCGGGCAGCAGCCCATAGTCTGGCAGAAAGCCTGGCTGAAATGGCTCAGGCTGGAATAACCGACCTCCAGGGCGGTTTCGGTGACATTGAATTTGCCGGAGCGCAATAGTTCCGCCGCGCGTGCCATCCGCAACTGCCGCAGATATTGCGGGATCGTCATCCCAAGTTCCTGTGAAAAAGTCCGGCTCAAATAGAATGGGCTGCAGCCGACGCGCCGCCCCAGCTCTATCAGGTCCGGCGGTTCGGCCAGATTGCTGCTCAGGAGCTCGATGGCTTTCTGCACGCGTTCTTGCGTGACGCGCTTCTGCCGTTCGCAGAAAAATTCGCGTTCGGCCGGAACAAAGAAAAATTCTGACATCAATTCCAGGACTTTGCTCTCGAACCAGATCCGCCGTCCCGCCAAAGGCGATGGCGAGTTGCGCAAAGTCGGGATCATCCGCTGCTGCTCCGCCGTCAACTTGCGCGTCTCGGAAATCGCCGTGCTGTTCTTCTTTCTTTCGAGAACCGGCCGTATCTGCGGATGCAACCCCGCATGGGATTTTCCGATGTGACGCTTTAAAAAATCACGGGCGATCTCGATGGTGATGAACTGATGGCGTTGATGCGGCAGGCGATGCGCGCTCAATGACTGGCGGCCGTGGGAATAAAATGCCGCGCTGGCCGGCGGCAATGCCTGCTTTTTGCCCGCAGTTGAGAATTCCGCCTCTCCTTCCAGGTTCAAGCAGATCTCCACACTGTCCGGATGAAAACTTTCCGCCAGGTCCACCGGCGTTTTGCTTTCGAAATCATGCCATTCGACGCTGAAACCGTTCTCGCGAAAACCCGACCAAAGCGGACGCCATCCTTCCCCGAAAGCATGCCACACGCCTGCCTCGGTGAACGGTCGGGAGCGATCCTTTTTCGGAACAGCCGAAATCACCTGATAAGTATCTCGATTTCGGACTTTAATACCACTTTATTTTTCCGGCGCGACCGGCTGGTACGCGTATTTAAATCAGATGAGCGAACGGCGCGAGTGCTTCCTCAGGCAGTACATGATTCGCACTGTTTTTCCCTGCTCGACAATCGGCACGGCGGCGGCAAGGTCCCAGCCATCGCCGCCGAGCCCGGCCAGAATGGTTTCAGCATGCTGAAGACTCTTTTGGTCTTCATGGTATTCCAATTGGCGGATGGTGTACTCAAAAACGTTTGAATTGCTGGACATAGAAAATGCTAAAAGATAACTCTATTATTTAGGATTTTGTTGCCGGTGATTTTCTATTAACCACGCTAATTGTCAAGTTACAGTTGGTATTCCATCGCATTACTGGGCCGGCTCGCCCCCCGCCACACCGCGCAGCGCGGCAAAAAAATTCTTTCCCGTCTCCTGGCTCACGGGCTTGCTATCTTTGCCATCCGGCTCCTCGACCAGTTCAGCGGGAAGCTCTTTTAGAAAACGCGAAGGATGGCATGGCATCAGTTGCCCATACTTTTTCCTTCCGCCGCAATGACTGATGACCAGCGAGTGCATCGCGCGCGTCACCGCCACATAAAATAATCGGCGCTCCTCATCCAGCGTGCCCTCCACTGTCGAGCGCGAATGCGGCAGCAACCCCTCCTCCAAACCCACGATATAGACGCGGGGAAATTCCAATCCCTTGCAACTATGCATTGTGATGAGCGTCACGGCGTCGCCGGCATTTTCTTTTTCCTCCTCCATTTCGGCATCCAGCGTGATATCTTCCAGAAAACTTTGCAGTCGGCTGGCTGCGGGCGTGCCGGGCAGGCCGAAATTATCCAGCGTGGCAACCAACTCGCGCAGGTTGCGGACGCGATTCTCGCCCTCTTCAGGATTTTTCTCCGACCGGCGCAATTCCTCCAGGTAGCCCGTCTCATCCAGGAATTTCTCGCTCCATGCCTGCAACGGTCGCGGTGAAGCGATTTCCTGCTGTAGCCAGCCGCGCGTGCGTTCGATAAATTCCACGAACGCTTCGATACTCTCGCGCGTCCTGCTCTGGAACGTCGTCTGTACCAGCGGATTTTTCATGGCGTTGAATACGGAGCATTTCCGCTCATGGCTCGCCGCGAGCAATCGTTCCATTGTCACATCGCTCAGCCCGCGCGCCGGCACATTGGCGATGCGCAACAGGCTGATGTCGTCGTTCGGATTGATGAACATCTTCAGGTAGGCGAGAAAATCCCGCACCTCGCGCCGGTCAAAGAAGCTCTGCCCGCCGATCAAGTGATACCGCACGTTCGCCTGGCGCAACGCCGTCTCCAATGGGCGTGATTGGGCGTTGGTCCGGAACAGGATTGCGTTCTGCCCCCAGGGCACGCGCTGCGCCAGCCGCGCAAATTCGATCTGCTCCACTATATTACGCGCCTCGTCCTCATCGTTCCCATAAACACGCAGCACAATCTTGTTCCCCGCTCCTTTGTCCGACCACAATTGCTTCTCACGGCGGCGGGCGTTGTTTTTGATGATGGCGTTGGCCGCGTGGAGAATGGTGTTGGTGGAGCGATAGTTTTGCTCCAGCTTGATGATTTTGACCTTGGGGAAAAACTTTTCCAGGTCAAGCAGGTTGCCGATCTCCGCGCCACGCCAGCCATAGATGCTTTGGTCGTCGTCGCCTACCACGCACAGGTTCTGGTGCTGCGCCGCCAGGCCGTGGATAAGTTGAAACTGCGAGGCGTTCGTGTCCTGGTACTCGTCGGCCATCACGTAACGATACTTGTCCCGGCACAGCTCCAATACGTCAGGATGCTCGTTGAAAAGTTTCAGCGTCAGCAGGATGAGATCGTCGAAATCCACGGCATTGCAGGCGTGCAAGGCAGATTCGTACCGGGAACGGATGTGCTGGGCCAGCGCGCGAACGCTTTCATCCGCGAACACCGCCGCCTTTTCTCCACCATTCTTGAACCGGCTCAACAAGCTTAGCACCGCCGCTGGGTCGGTCTTCTCGCCCTTGGCCGAAATCTGCGCGAGGATCTTTTTGACCGCGCCCAATTGCTCGGACTCGTCGTAAATGACGAAATTTCGCTTATACCCGAGTTTCTCGATGTGCTGGCGCAGGATGCGCACACATAGCGAAATGAAACGTGCAAATGGTCGGGCGATTGGATTTGTCCTCCGTCTTCCGGGGCGGAATCAGTTTGGCGATGCGTTCCTGCATCTCGCGCGCGGCTTTGTTGGTGAACGTCACCGCCAGGATGTTTCCCGGCGCGACGCCTTTCGCAATCAAATGCGCGATACGAAAGGTGATGACGCGTGTCTTGCCCGTGCCCGCTCCCGCCAGGATCAACACCGGACCCTTCAGGGTCTCCACGGCATGGCGCTGTTGCGGATTGAGCGAGTTTAAATTCAACACGGGGCGCGGAGTGTAATTTCCCCGGCGGGTAAATCAAGTGACATTAAAAGTTTCGTTCTGAAAACTTTGATTCGGCTCTCTCTTCACGGCGCAAACCATAAGTTCGTTGGATTTTGATTCGTATAAAATTGCTTTAATTGCATTGGTTGGGTATGGCCGTCCATCAGGCCGAGATCGCATCGATTGTTATGGCGGGTGCTGGGCCTGGCATCACCGTCGTCATTGATTTCTGAACCAGGCGCGATCATTTTCAGTGTGTCCGGCCGGGGTGTCACCAGGTCATCTTCCGTGCCGATGTCGCCCAACATCACTGTATCGGTCGGAGCATGGAAGGCACCCAGGTGCATGGTGGTCGTCACACCTGGATCGGTCAGGTCCACAAATCCCAGTTCGTTCAGGCCGTACGAATTGTTTGTCGAGAGCAAATCTGTGGGACACAAATGAATCTTCAGGCTTTTCAAATAAGGATCCAATAGTGAGGGCCAATCCACTTCATCGCCATTGGCATCGTTAAATGCAACCGGAGGAAGAACATCGCTTTCATCATCCGAATACATGAATACAGCCAGAGCCTGCTGGCGGGAATTACTGATGCAGGCAGTTTGCTG
>Ga0206942_1154_pt1 | contig 20207 bp, 18 predicted proteins | sample Alteio_BWOrgHeat_6_FD_153253 | JGI IMG/M metagenome (GOLD analysis project Ga0206942, IMG submission 153253) | Enriched cells from forest soil in Barre Woods Harvard Forest LTER site, Petersham, Massachusetts, United States -... | ecosystem: Environmental > Terrestrial > Soil > Temperate forest > O... | reverse complement strand
AAATTCAACCGCAAGAAAGTGACGTGTCTCAGTAAAGATAACATTATGAAAATGACGGATGGTATTTTTCATCAGGTTTTCAATGAAATTGCAGCAGAATATCCTGATATTCAGAATGAACATTTAATCATTGATATTGGCACGGCACTTGTTGCCGATCAACCGGAACGGTTTGATGTGATTGTCACATCGAATTTATACGGTGATATTTTATCAGACGTCGCTGCACAAATTGCGGGGTCTGTTGGACTCGCCGGTTCAGCAAATGTCGGAAATCATGTCGCGATGTTTGAAGCGATTCATGGTTCGGCACCGGATATTGCAGGAAAAAATATTGCGAATCCATCCGGCCTGTTAAACGGCGCGATTCAGATGTTGATTCATATTAATCAGCCGGAATCAGCAACCCTGATTGAAAATGCATGGTTAAAAACTCTGGAAGATGGCGTTCATACAAGCGATATTTATTCAGCGAAATATAGCAAGATAAAAGCCACGACCAGTGAATTTGCCGATGCAGTGATTGCACGACTCGGTCAAAAACCATCGCATTTTAAACCGGTTGAATATAAAAACGATGTGCGCACACGCATTGAATGTTATGGCGCGCATAAAAGAATACTTTCGAAAAAAGAACTGGTGGGTGTTGACGTATTTATTGATAATCCTAGCATGACACCATTGGAAATCGGTGAAAAATTACTGACGATCAAAAGCAAACTGAAGCCCATCATTATCACAAGCCGCGGTTTGAAAATCTGGCCGGACTGCATGATAGACGCACCGGATGCCAATCATTGCAGTTGCCGTTTTCAAACAACAACGGATATGAAATCGTTAGGCGTTATTTCACATCAGGATATTATTGATTTGCTTCAGCAGTTCGATCACATGGGTCTCGATGTCATCAAGACAGAAAATCTCTATACATTTGATGGCAAGTCGGGATTTTCGCTCGCACAAGGGCAATAAAATTCTACTGTACAGGGCGTGGAAATGACGCCCTGATTTATTGCAAAACTGTAATGTTATTTTGAACATTCTCTCTGTTATGATATAAAAAATCAAAATGAATTACGGAGGGGTTGCAAATGTTTCAATCATCATTAAAACAAAAATTACTCAATAGTGATGAACCACCAGAAGACAAGTCATCCCAGGCGCTCACTCAACACAGTGGTTTGTTTCAGCGGAAGACAAATGTGGAAGCAGATGCTCTTCTTGATGATGTGCTGAATGAACAGATTGCATTGCTTGCGCTTGCACCCACGTTTATCAAGAAAATGACAACACTCAGACAATCAAAAGACAAGCGATTGGACGCCAGTTATTTTGGCCTGATTAAAGCAGCACATGACTTATTTAAAAAAAGTGACAAACAGTTCCACAGTGACATGCAAAATGATATGAAAAACATTCAAGGCCTGCATGACGCTTATCTCCTGTTTAATTTGAACCTGAATCAATTAATACAACTGCGGGATTTTTTTACCAAAATGCCTGTCACCAAAAATAAAGTTATTTTAGAAAAATATAAATTGCATCAAAAAAAATTTAACGAACACAGGAAAACAATCGAGGAAATAATCGAGACATGTGAAAAATATCATGGTTTTGTCAGAAATGTTCTCGAGAGATTTCAACCACCGGAAGTTGTGGCAGTCGCAGCTCCTCAACTGGCAGCACGAAGAGCGTCGAGGTAGCCATTACTACTGCCTATTTACACGCCGCTCTTTGCAACCGATCACGCACCGCATCCCACTCAACCGTGTCAGGCACGCGCTCCACAATAATCTGTTTCAATCCTTTTTTATCCAGATCACGCAACACCTGATACAAGTCATGCGCATACACATCCGAATTCGCGGACATTTTTATAAAAAAATTATTATTTGCAAATAAAGAACTCCACGCAAGCACCGCAACATCAGTCTGTGATTGATTTAAAAATAATTCAATTTCAGCAGAAGACATTAAAACAGTTTGTGTAACAGGCGCATAATGCGACTCAAGCGACCCTGAAACACGCGGTGCATTTTTTTTCTGACTCGCCATCGGCCGATGCAAAACCGCTTCAATTTGCACGGCAGTAATCATACCCGGACGCAGAATAACAGGACATTCGCTACTCATATCGACAATCGTCGATTCCACACCAACCCTACACTGCCCGCCTTCCAGAATCAGATCCACCGCATCGCCCAGTTCTTCCCGCACAGCCTCTGCCCTGGTCGGACTGATTCGCCCAAAACGATTCGCAGAAGGTGCTGCAATGCCACCGCCAAATTCATTTAAAACGGCCAAAGCCACCGGATGATTCGGAATTCGAACGCCTATCGTATCTTGCCCACCCGTCACTCCATCATCAACAGGCAGGGCTTTTTTCAAAATAAGCGTTAATGGGCCTGGCCAAAACGCTTTTGCGAGAAGTAATGCATCCGCTGAAATATCCATCGCCCACTCTGACACTTGCGATAGATCCGCCAGATGCACAATCACCGGATGATCATGAGGGCGTTGTTTTGCAAGGAAAATTTTATGAACAGCCGCCGGATTCCGCGCATCCGCGCCGAGGCCATAAACCGTTTCAGTCGGAATAGCCACAAGGCCCCCGGCACGTAATATTCCAACTGCTTTGGATACATCACTTTTTTGCATATTTACCCAACCAAATAGCCATAGCGCGAATTGCACATCTTAGGTAAGATACGCCTCATGAGCAACCTCGATATGACACAATCCGCAGATATGCATTCACAATGTATGAAAAAATTGGGATCATCATGAAAAATTTCAAAAAATTTTTTATCTTAGCGGTGGGTTTGACATTATCAATATTCATTGAGGCTGAAGGTCAGGATAGCACGTCTATAATACCACTTGATGCAACTCCGGCATTTTCCTCATGGAAAGTTCTTTCTGCTGGTACAACAACAGCCTGTATGTATGCAAATGCCGGTATTACCAGCACGACAAGTACTATTCAAACAAACACTTCCGCAAGGTGTTCAGCACCCACTCCTACTCCAATGGCTTTTACTGCATTTAGAGCCGACTGCAACTTTAATTCAGGTGGCATTAAGAGCTATGGCTTCGTGATAACAAATTGTTCATTAACTCCAAATTATGACATATTGTGTACAGATGCCAGGCGTGTAGTTGATAATACGGTAGCTGGTGATGGCGGGATTCAGCTTTACTGGATGGTCATGTGTGGTCCCTAATGCTTCAAAAACAGCTTAGTAAATCATCTGAAAGACAGTGTGTTGCACTTCCGTATTTGAATTCACGCCATTTAAATAGCCATAGCGCGAGCTGCACATCTTAGGTAAGATACGCCTCATGAGCAACCTCGATATGACACAATCCAGAGAATACCAGGCACCTTTGGCCATGATCAATGGTCAGGCCATGACGACCTTGCCCAAAGATCTTTATATCCCGCCCGAGGCGATGGAAGTCTTTCTGGAAGCCTTTGAAGGCCCGCTCGATCTTTTGCTGTATCTGATTAAAAAACAAAACCTCGATATTCTGGAAATTCCGATCGCCGAAGTGACACGGCAATATATGGAATATGTTGAATTAATGAAAGAGGTTTCGCTCGAACTGGCCGCTGAATATCTGGTGATGGCAGCCATACTCGCAGAAGTCAAATCACGTATGTTATTGCCGCGTCCGGCAACGGCCGATGGCATTGAGGAAGATCCACGTGCAGAACTGATTCGTCGTCTGATGGAATATGAACGCATTAAAAAAGCGGCTGAAAAAATGGATCAATTGCCTCGTCATGGTCGCGACACGTATGCCGCCTCAATCGATATGCAGGAAAATGTGCTGAATAAACCGGAACCCACCATCAGCCTGCAAGAATTGATGCTCGCGTTAAGCGATGTCATGAATCGGGTTAAATTGCACAAAAGCCATGATATTCAACGTGAACCACTCTCGGTACAGGATCGCATGACGCGCATTATTTCCGCCTTGCAAGATCGGGAATTTGTCGCATTTAACAGTTTGTTTACTCTGAGCGAAGGACGCCTCGGTGTCGTGGTGACTTTTCTCGCGATGCTGGAACTTCTGAAAGATCACATCATTGAATTCATTCAGACAGCGCCTTTTTCACCGATCCACATTAAAGCCGTTGAACAGAAAGTGTAGAGGACGACGATTACCATGACCCAGACCCGACAATTGGAAACCCAACAATTGGAAAATATCCTGGAAGCCGCCATCATGGTCGCCGGGCAGCCCTTATCGCTCGCTCGCATGCAAAAATTATTTGATGAAGGTTTTGAACCTGAAATGGCAGATATCAAAAATGCCTTGAATGCCATTTCGGCGCGTTATGCAGAAAGCGGGATTGAATTAAAAGAAACGGCCAGCGGATTTCAATTTCAGGCAAAAACCGACATGGCCAGATGGCTCGGCAAACTCTGGGAAGAGCGTCCGCAAAAATACTCGCGCGCCCTGCTTGAAACACTGGCACTGATCGCCTACCGCCAGCCCATTACACGCGCGGAAGTGGAAGATATTCGCGGCGTGACAGTCAGTTCGCATATTACTAAAACATTACTTGAGCGCGAATGGATCCGCGTCATCGGTTATCGTGATGCGCCGGGAAAGCCCGCGTTATATGGCACAACCAAAGCATTTCTCGATCATTTCAACTTAAAAACACTGGATGAATTGCCCTTACTCGCAGAACTTCAGAATCCGGAAACGTCTGACGAAAAACTTCAGGTTCAGCTTGAATTAACCCACACACTGACGGAATCCATTGACGATTCCAACAGCTCGCAAACCCTGGAAACAGAAGAAGAACAAGTTAATCCCAATGAGTGAAAAAATTCAGAAAGTACTGGCCAATGCAGGCCTTGGTTCGCGTCGTCAAATTGAAGACTGGATACGTGAAGGTAGAATTGCCGTGAATGGTGCGGTCGCGCAATTGGGTGATCGCATGACACATGACGACACTGTCCGCGTCGATGGCAGAGAAATTCATCTCGTCAAAAGTAGCGCACAAAAACTCCGTGTGATTTTGTATCACAAACCGGAAGGTGAAATTTGTTCGCGATCCGATCCTGAAGGTCGAGCGACTGTTTTCGATCATTTACCGATGTTACGCAATGGTCGCTGGATTTCGGTGGGTCGCCTGGATTACAACACGTCCGGTGTTTTACTGCTGACAAATAATGGTGAATTGGCGAACCGCCTGATGCACCCATCTTCCGACATTGAGCGGGAATATGCGGTACGCGTGAAAGGTCAGGTCACCGATGAGATGCTCAACAAACTGAAAAAAGGTGTGAGACTGGAAGACGGGCCAGCCTCGTTTGATGATATTGCCGATGGCGGCGGCGAAGGTTCCAACCATTGGTATCATGTCCTTGTCCGGGAAGGTCGCAATCGCATGGTTCGGCGTCTCTGGGAATCGCAAGGTGTTGAAGTCAGCCGACTGATTCGTGTTCGTTTTGGGGATATTTCCCTGCCGAGAATGTTGCGTCGCGGGAAATGGACAGAATTAACATTCGATGAGATTTCGAAATTACCAGGGGCGAGTCATCTTATCGAACAGGAAGAAATCAGGCCTGTCAGGAAATCCGAACAGCGTAGGCCTTTTAAAAAGAAATAAATTCCTCGCAAAAAACCACAGCTTGTAACTGATCACTTACTTCACATAAAACTATGTACGGTACAAAACACATAAAAACAAAAACTTCAATATAATCAATAAGTTATAGAAAAATCATCGAAAAAAATTTTTTCCGATGTCAAAATTTATCAGTATAATCAACAAGTTGTACGATTTCTTCCAGTAAAATGCAGTAACTTGCTGCTAAAATGCAGTAACTTGCTGACATCGTGCAAAACCGTTTTAACCGTCAGGTTAAGCGATAGCAATAGACTGCTCTTCGAAAAAATATTAGACTGAAGACTAGTACCGTTTCCATTTAATTCTGACAGATTGAATTAAACGAGCGACTGGCATTGCAGGATGCAATACGCAGCGCTAGGGATGGCGTGTTTGGAGCGAAGTTAATTCAACCTGTCAGAATTAAATGGAAACGGTACTAGTTGTTTCATTTTTGTCAATATAAACGGCCTGCTCATGGAGGATATGTATGTTACGTTGGGTCCTTATATTTCTTGTTGTTGCAATCATCGCGGGTGTGCTCGGGTTTAGTGGCGTTGCCGTTGCCGCCGCAGAAATTGCTCGCGTCATTTTCTTCATTTTTATCGTTCTGTTTGTTGTATCATTAATAATGCACCTTGTTGGTAGATCCAGATTACCCTAACTGTTTCATCACTATTCACTTATGGAGGATACAATGCGTAAAATTCATATTGCTTTAATGGTTATGGCGACACTCTTTTCTTCTTCTGTTTTTGCAAATCACATGATGGACAGCAAGGCATGCAGCATGATTGCGGATGCCTGTAAAAAAGCAGGTTATATGGTAGGCGATAACGGAGACAAACGATTTTGGATGGATTGCATGAAACCCATTATCATGGGCAAATCTGCCAAAGGCGTCATGATCGATCCCGCGACAGTCAAACAATGCCGTATGGACAAAATCGCTGACATGAAAAAACAATTGAAAGAATTTGAAGGTGTTTCGCAATAAGTCATCATCTCCTGGCATCATCTGCGTCCTGCGTTTATCCGCGGGACGTAGATGTGGGATGCGCAGTTTATTAAAGGGCAATCATGTATAACGTGAGAAACTGAATATGACGAAATTTATTTGGTTTGTATTATTAACATTGACCACTCCTGTTTTGGCAGCGGATCCGGATTGCAGCAAGGGATCAGTTCAAAGACGAACAACTGCTTGCATGCCGGTTGTTCTTGTCGTTCGTCATGCAGAAGATACGAAGGAAGGCCCACATGCTTTAACGGATATAGGAAAAAATCACGCCAACCTGTATGGAAGTCCTGAAAACAAGGCGCAAGGAATAGAAGGAATGTTTGACAGGTATATATTTGGCAGCGCATATAACTTTGGAATGAATAAAAGCCTAGTTTGTATTTGTCCAATCAATCGAATTATTAGTATCAGTAACAAAATAGGAGGCAAAACACTCACTCCTCGAAATCCAAACCCAAATCCAAGCTCCAATCCCTATGAAACAATAAAGCCTTTGAGTAAGGAATTAGGCATCCCGGTGATGACGGATGACACGTCTGTTCAATATTGGACTGCCTATCAATGGACTCCATCTGTAAAAAGGGGTCTTTTTAACAATCAGGGAAACTCATACCCCTATTCTGTTGTGATTGCATGGGACAAGCAAGGTTTGAATCCGACAGAAGAAGAGTATAAGCAATTGCTCACTTATCTTGATCAGTCTCAGCCAGAATCAAAAGTTCCATTTAAGGATTTTATTCCCTTGCTTAAAGCGCTTCCTGCTGTTCCTCTGGAAGCAAATTCGTTCGTTTTAAACCCATTAAGAACGAATCTTTGGGTCTACTCAGATCAAAATGCAGAGGGAAAATTTAACAATCTCAGCTTTTATTATCAGGTATTTTATGACAATAAAGAGTGTCAAGGTGAACGCTCGAGTGTCCCGAAGCTCAGCTCCAAATGTATAAAATGGCAATCAGCGCTATAACGATGGCATTCAAAAATAATAGCTCACGATAAGTGAGCTATTACAACTATCAGGATCGAAACGCAATCCACCAATACCGTAATGGTGTTAATACAATTAAATTTTCCAGCACACAAAAATCACTTTTTTGAATTTCATCAAAAACCGTATGCGCTATTTCACAACGTATCATCAGATGTGAAAGTTGATTACGTTGTTTCGATGATAATTCTTTCATGCTTGAATAAGCACGTTCGACTTTTTCTGACTGATGCTGTAATAATTTTTTAATCGAATTTGTTGTCACGTAATCACCTAACAACGCTTGCGTCACATTAAATTGCTGCATTTCATCATTTGGAAAACAGATTACATCATGGCGAATATACCAACGCAAATGCTGGATGTAATGCACCATTTCAATCAGCATTGTCAATTGATACATCATCTCGACTGAAATAATTTCTTTTTCATGCAATAAAATATTCAGCAATAATTCACGCTCACCCGCTGTTCGCATCCAATGCACAACCACTTCTTCAAATGTGTCGAAATGCGATGTCACTGCAAGTTGCTCAAATCCATCTATTATTTTTAATAAACTTTCCTGAATTTTTTCAAGCCGCGACATTTCAACATTTTTCTGCAATAAAACAAGCGCGGGATGATCTGATTTGTCGACTGTCAATTTTACTATTTCACCACGCCACCAGTTAAATTTAATCAACGCGAGATGATGATCCTGACACTCAAAAATAATAGTTTCAATTTCGCGATAAAAAGCATGAACGGCAACAACAGAATCACGCTGATGAGATTTCAGGCTTCGCAAACTGTAATATAATGCAGAATCGCGCGGCGCCACTTTTTCATAACAATATTCTTTTGCAGCATTTTTCATTCACATTTCTCTTTCAGTTCAAACAATAAATCGAGTGCTTCGCGAGGCGATAACGTATCCGGACTTAATTTTTTGAGTTGCGTGATAACAGAATGTTCTTCCACTTTTTCAGTCAGTGAAAAAATATCGATTTGGTTTGAATTAACGGGCTTTGCATGCGCCTGTTTCTCCAGATCACGTAATTTTTGTTTCGCGCGTGAAATCACATTGCGCGGCACACCAGCCAATTGCGCGACCTGAATCCCATAACTTTGACTTGCCGGTCCGTTATTCACTGTGTGCAGAAAAATAATTTTATCGTTATGTTCTGTCGCATCAAAATGAATATTTTTAACCGTCGTGATTTCATCTGTTAATGCGGTTAATTCAAAATAATGCGTCGCAAATAAAGTAAATGCATGCGTATTTTTTGCGAGATGCTCAGCGGATGCATAAGCCAGTGACAAACCATCAAACGTACTCGTACCACGCCCGATTTCATCCATTAAAATTAAACTGTCATGCGTCGCATTATGCAAAATATTCGCGGTTTCCGTCATTTCAACCATAAAAGTGGAACGCCCGGTTGCGAGATCATCCGCCGCACCAATACGCGTAAAAATACGATCAATCGGCCCGATGCATGCGGATTTGGCAGGTACAAAACTGCCAATGTGCGCCAGTAAAACAATCAGCGCAATTTGTCGCATGTAAGTCGATTTACCGCCCATATTAGGTCCGGTAATCATCAATAGTCGATGCTTTTCTGTCATGCACACATCATTTGGAACAAACGGTTTTGTTAACACATTTTCGACAACCGGATGTCGCCCTGCCGTTATTTTAATACACGATTCGTCTGAAAATTCAGGACAACAAAATCCTAACGTATCTGCACGTTCTGCAAAATTATTGAGAACATCGAGCTCTGCCAATGCATGCGCAGATTCCTGCAATGGATTCAGTTCAATTAAAATTTTATCCAGCAATTCATCGTATAATTCCTTTTCCCGCGCGAGCGCTTTTTCACGACTGCTTAACGCTTTATCTTCAAACGCTTTTAATTCCGGCGTAATAAATCGTTCTGCATTTTTCAATGTTTGTCTGCGAAGATAATCGGCGGGTGCGTGCGACGCCTGTCCACGACTGATTTCAATATAAAAACCATGCACGCGGTTATAACCCACTTTTAATGTCGACAGTCCCGTGCGATTTTTTTCACGCTCTTCAAGCTCCATTAAAAATTGCCCGGCATTTTCACTGAGCGCGAGCAACTCATCGAGTGTTGCATCATAACCTTGTGCAATCACACCCCCTTCTCGTATCGTGACCGGTGGATTTTCGACAATCGCTTTTTGCAAAATGGTTAACACACTCGGAAATTCATTTATAAAATTCGCAAGCTGTTTTAAAAGCGGTGCAGTAAAACTGCTTAACTGTTGCTGTAAGTCTGGCAAAATCGCGAGTGTATTTCGCAAACCAATCAAATCACGCGGTCTTGCAGATTTCAGCGCGACGCGTGCAAGAATTCGCTCGAGATCTTCCACCTGATTCAAGCTACGATGCAACGAAAGATAATGTCGATCTTCCAGTAAATTTAAAATACTTTCCTGACGCGCGCGTAATACATCCGGCTTTCGCAACGGTCGATGAATCCAGCGCTTCAACAAACGGCTACCCATTGCGGTGGCTGTACGATCCATGACTGAAACCAGCGTGTTGTCCTGCGTACCGGTTAAATTGACAGTCAATTCCAGATTTTTTCGTGTGGCTGCATCCAGAATAATGGTTTCTTCTCGCCGTTCAACATGAATCGAGCGAATATGCGGTAACTGTGTGCGTTGTGTTTCTTTCGAGTAATGCAACAAACAACCGGCAGCAGACAATGCGACCGGCATATCCAGACAATCAAACCCGGCCAGATCATGTGTTTGCATTTGTTGTGTTAATAAACGCAAAGCGGTTTCCAGTTCAAATTCCCAGGGCGCGCGTCGACGAATGCCATTTGCCGCAAGAGCAAGAGTCATGTCTTCATTGATTAATAATTCAGTTGGTTTTAATCGTTCGAGCTCACTTTGGAGTGCTTCCACACCTTGCACTTCCAATAACTGAAACCGTCCACTGCCCATATCGAGTGTGGCAATCCCAAAACGATTTTGTTGCTGGTGCACGGCCGCCAGTAAATTATCGCGGTGGTTATCAAGAAAAGCCGCATCACTGACCGTGCCCGGTGTCAGTATGCGCACGACTTGACGCTCAACCGGGCCGACACTGGTTTTCGGATCGCCAATCTGTTCGCAAATCGCAATTGACAATCCCTGACGTAATAATTTCGCCATATAGGATTCTGCTGCATGAAAAGGCACACCGGCCATCGGAATCGGATTGCCGCCTGACTGCCCGCGCGCTGTCAGGGTAATATCCAGAAGACGTGCGGCCGAAACCGCATCCTCAAAAAACAATTCGTAAAAATCACCCATGCGATAAAATAAAAGTGTGTCTGCATGATCCGCCTTGATGCGAAGATATTGCTGCATCATCGGCGTATGCTGTTTGAGTGTTTCCGAAACTTCTGTCATATTATTCTTTCCTTTCTATTTTTTTTGAATCATTCCATGACACGACGCATTTATCAACTGGCTTTAACACTCGGTGAGCAACTCAAAAAACGAGGCTTGAAACTGGTCACGGCAGAATCCTGCACGGGTGGCGGTTTGAGCTATTTCATTACAGAAATCCCGGGGAGTTCGGAATGGCTGGAACGCGGTTATGTGACCTACAGCAATCTGTCAAAACAGCAATTGCTGGGCGTGAAAATCGCGACATTAGACCAATATGGCGCGGTCAGTCAACAGGTTGCACGTGAAATGGCTGAAGGTGCATTGGAACAGAGTGACGCACAGGTCAGTATTGCCATTACAGGTATTGCAGGCCCCGATGGCGGGTCGGTGGAAAAACCGATAGGCACGGTGTGGTTTGGCTGGTCTGGTTTGCATGCGGAGACGATGACAGAAGTTCAGTATTTCAAGGGGGATCGTCATGCGGTGCGTGAACAATCCATTCAATTTGCCTTGGAAAAGCTGATTGGGTTTATTATGTAAAATTTGTTACAGCTTAAAATGCACGTTCCCCCCTTCCTTTCCTTCCCCCACAAAACGGGGGGAAGGAAAGGAAGGGGGGAACGTAACATTCTACACCGTCCGAGCTTTTATAAAAATTCACAGACAAAAAAAAGGCCTTGCATTACTGCAAGGCCCCATTTTGTTTGTGATTGTCTTATCTTCGAGATCCTTTTGGGTGGTTAATAGATCCTTCCTCACTAACTTGAACCGAAGGCTTTCCATCATCAGCAGCATTATATGCCTGTGGCAGCATATTCTCAACCGCACGACGCATCTTGTCACCCTTGCCATGATATGCATCCTTCATAAAACCAAATGCTCTATACATCATGCCAAAACCCGCAATCGCAGTAGCTGCTGGAATCATGCAGGCACCTGCCACTTCTGCAGTACCCACAGCCGTACCAATCACTGCATCACCAGTCGCAGCGCCAGCTATACCACTGCTCAATGCAACGGATGAAGGAAGAATAGCAACGTCAAGCGCTGCACCAATCCCGGCAATAGCCGCAGGTGCCGCAAGAGCCCCTACCCCTGTTGCCACGACTGCACCCTTAGCCACCTGAGTCCTTGTCGGCATTGTCGGTTTATGCGCGCGTAGAAATGCACACACTTTTTGGGTTGTACGTATTGGTGCTGCTTTCCGTTCATCTGCTGGTGCTGGTTGTTCCTCAGCTAAGTCAAGAACATTTGGGTCAAAAGCATCCTTGTGCACCGGTTCTTTTTCCTCTGGCACTACAGCCGCAGCCATCTTATGCTGCTTGTATTTGTTACGAGCAAAGTTAATGAACTCACACGCGAAATAAAAGCCGGCAACAGCAGCCGCTTCAATACCAAACTTCGCAATCGGAACAGCAAGTGCAAAAATAGCAGTAGCAGGATTAGCTGCTAATGCAATAACAGTCGCCACCGCAACAAGAACCGTGAGAGCACCCAGGGCACCCAGTGCAAAAGCACCTGCCATTTTCCACTTCTCGCTTTTTGCAAATTTAATAGCAAGTGCTTGACCGCGCTCAACCTTGGAAGCTTTCAGCTCTGGCGTTGCATTTTTTTCGGTGTTATCAAAACTATGAGCTCCCGCAAGTTTCATCTGGAAAATCATGATATGCGTTAATTCGATGTGATCCTTCAGGTCCTGTTCGGTCATTTGCTTATGCCTAGGGTCCATCTTTGCTCTTAACTCCTTGGAATAGGCTCTCAGATTCACAAAGGAGTTATACTCCGGGCTTGCTTCATTCACCGGTTTGCCCAGCCTGAAAACACAGCTGTCGAGGTATTCAAGCAGGTCTAACAGTTGTCCTCGTGTGCCCTCGAGACCATTTACGAACAGTGATTCATAGTCGTCTGTACGACGCATCTGTTCATATAAAGCTCTGCCTCGATCGTTTGCATCTACTACATCCACTGCAGATAGTAGGTGTGCATAAAGGCCGCCCTCATCTCGTACTCGTTGTGCTGGGAACTCTTCATCCTGCCGCCTAGCAGCCAATCTTGTCAAATTTTCCTGTGCCTCCTGTGCCTCCTGTTGTTGCTCAGCCATCGCTTGAACCAGTTCGTCATCGCCTGCTACTGCTTTGTCTGCTACTGCTTTGTCTGCTACTGCTTTGTCTGCTACTGCTTCGTCTGCTACTGCTTCGTCTGCTACTGCTTCGTCTGCTACTGGTTCGTCTGCTACTGGTTCGCCTGCTACTGGTTCGCCTGCAAATGATCCTGGTCGTGATGCTGCCATATTTAATTCCTCTACTTAATTGATTAATTGATAAATTCAACATAAAATGGGGTGTTTAATGTCTATCTGTGATCGAGTTTCAGACTAGACGGTCGAGACAATTTTACGGGTTTGGGCTTAAGGAAACCTTAAGACCCCCCCAAAAAGAGCTTGTTTTTAAGCCAATATCCCTTGCTTTTAGCCTTCCCTGACCCTATTCTGCCTGTGCACCCCTCCCTTTCCCTCCCCACAAAAATACTTGCATGAAACAGACAGCTCACGCAGACTAAAGAACCTCTCCTCACCTGATATTTTTTAACGACATTCATACCTAATTTAAGGACACGACCAATGGAAGAAAACAGGAAAAAAGCCCTCGGTGCAGCATTAAGTCAAATTGAACGCCAGTTTGGCAAAGGCTCCGTCATGCGTTTGGGCGACTCCAGTATCGAACGCGATCTGGATGTGATATCCACCGGCTCTCTGACCCTCGATATCGCACTCGGAATCGGCGGTTTGCCACGGGGTCGTATTGTTGAAATTTATGGCCCGGAATCCTCCGGCAAAACAACGCTGACCCTGCAAGTCATTGCAGCTTGCCAGCAACAGGGTGGCACAGCGGCATTTATTGATGCGGAACACGCCCTGGATCCAGCTTATGCCAAGCGTCTGGGTGTCAATGTGGATGAATTGCTCATCTCCCAGCCCGATACCGGTGAACAGGCACTGGAAATCACCGACATGCTTGTCCGCTCAAGCGCGGTCGATGTGGTGATTGTCGATTCGGTGGCAGCACTCACCCCCAAAGCGGAAATTGAAGGTGAAATGGGCGACTCCCACATGGGTCTCCAGGCACGATTGATGTCACAGGCATTGCGTAAACTGACAGCCAATATCAAACGCTCGAATACACTGGTCATCTTCATCAACCAGATACGCATGAAAATTGGCGTGATGTTTGGTAACCCTGAAACCACGACAGGCGGTAATGCATTAAAGTTTTATGCTTCTGTTCGTCTGGATATTCGCCGTGTAGGCAGTGTCAAGAACGGAGACGAAATTACCGGCAGCGAAACACGCGTGAAAGTGGTGAAAAACAAGGTGGCACCGCCATTCAAACAGGCTGAATTTGATATTCTCTACAATGAAGGTATTTCACACGAAGGTGAAATTATTGAGTTGGGTGTATTGCATAATCTGGTGGACAAGGCCGGCTCGTGGTTCAGCTATAAAAACCAGCGCATTGGCCAAGGCAAGGATAATGTACGTCAATTCCTCAAGGAACATCCTGAAATGACGAAGGAAATTGATACCGCGCTTCGTGCAAAACTGCTGACGAATCTATCGAAAGCAAAAACGTCACGACCGGAAACTGAACTGGAAACAGAGGAAGAAGTTGTTTGAGTAAATTAGATGACTCTTTGGCCGACGACCCTTTAAAAGAAATCCGGCGTGCTGCAACAGGCTTACTGGCACGCCGCGAACATTCTGAAACAGAAATTTACCGCAAACTGCAAAAAAAAGGATTTGCCGAAGAAAATATTCAGCAAGTGATCAGTGTACTGACTCAGGAAAAACTGCTCAGTAACACGCGATTCATCGAAAATTATGTTTATTTTCGTCGCGGCAAGGGGTTGGGTCCCTTGCGCATTCAGGCTGAACTCATGGAGCGAGGCATTCCTAAAGAACTCATTGATCATCACATGAAGATCACAGATAATGCGTGGTTTGCTGAAGTTCGGGATGTATGGCGGAAACGCTTTAAAAATCGTATGCCAGCCGATTTTAAAACGCGTGCGCAGCAGATGCGCTTTCTGTATTCCCGGGGATTTACTTCCGAGCAGATTGAGAGTGTTTTTAAACAGGGTTTCCAAGAGTAAAATCGGACTATCAACATATGTTAAGCGCCAACACAATTCGTCATTTATTTTTAAATTATTTTCGCGACCGTGGTCACGAAGTGGTTTCAAGCAGTTCGCTGATACCCGGAAATGATCCGACATTATTATTCACCAATGCGGGAATGGTTCCTTTCAAGGATGTATTTCTCGGGAATGAAAAACGCCCTTACCAGCGCGCCACTTCCTCACAACGTTGTGTACGTGCCGGTGGCAAGCATAATGATCTAGAAAATGTAGGATATACCGCGCGTCATCACACATTTTTTGAAATGCTCGGCAACTTCAGTTTCGGTGATTATTTCAAACGGGAAGCCATTCAGTTCGCCTGGGAATTTCTGACTGTCACCTTAAAACTGCCTAAAGAAAAACTCTGGGTCACAGTCTATGAAGAAGATAATGAAACAGCAGCTATCTGGTTAAACGAATTGAAAATTGACCCAGCCCGTTTCTCGCGCTGCGGAGAAAACAGCAATTTCTGGTCGATGGGCCCGACAGGTCCATGCGGTTCCTGCACTGAAATTTTTTATGATCACGGCGAACATGTTCCAGGCGGCCCACCTGGCACGCCGGAAGAAGATGGCGATCGCTACGTTGAAATCTGGAATTTGGTTTTCATGCAATATGATCGCGCAGCCGATGGCACACTTACACCACTGCCGAAACCGTCTGTCGATACCGGCATGGGTCTCGAACGACTCGCTGCTGTCTTGCAAGGTGTTCAAAACAATTATGATACGGATCTCTTTCAACCACTCATCAAAACCGCGGCGAAACTCGTCAAGACCACAGACTATTCCAACACATCACTGCGCGTGATTGCAGACCATATTCGTTCCTGTTCTTTTTTAATCGCAGATGGCGTCACGCCTTCCAACGAAGGTCGCGGTTATGTGTTACGACGTATTATTCGCCGCGCGTTGCGTCACGGAAACAAATCCGGTTTGCATGAACCTTTTTTCTATAAACTGGTGCAACCCCTGGTGAATGAAATGGGCGAAGCTTACCCGGAATTACAAAAGACACAATCACACATTGAAAAAATAGTGCGCCAGGAAGAAGAACAATTCAGCCTCACGCTATCGCAAGGATTAAAATTATTTGAACAGGCTGTCAGCGAATTAAAAGGCACCATCATTCCAGGTACAACTGTTTTTAAATTATATGACACATATGGTTTTCCAGTTGATTTAACAGCGGATATTGCACGCGAACGTCATTTACAACTCGATCTGGAAGGCTTCGAAACAGAAATGACACAACAACGCGAGCGCTCACGAAAAGCTGGCAAATTCGAGGCGGTTCATGCAGCCGGCGCGCAAATTGAAGCTTCCACCACCTTTTTAGGTTATGAAGATGATACGCTCACTACAACCGGAAAAATAATTGCGTTATATCGTGAAGGCAAGGCAGTCGATACATTAGCAAGCGGTGAAAAAGGTTCGATCATTCTGGCTCGCACGCCATTTTATGCTGAATCCGGTGGGCAAATCGGCGACCAGGGCACACTTTCCGTCGATGGAAATATCTTTCGCGTTCTGGACACCCAAAAACAGGGACAAGCCTTGCTTCACATCGGTCAGATGGAAAAAGGCAGCCTGCAAACAAATAATGAAGTCCTCGCCGCAGTCGATACCAAACGTCGCGCAGCCACTGTATTGAATCATACCGCAACGCACTTGCTGCACAAGGTATTGCGCGAAACACTCGGCGAACATGTTTTACAAAAAGGATCGCTGGTTGCGCCTGAACGATTACGTTTTGATTTTGCACATGGAGCTCCCGTCACAACAGAAGAACTTAAAATGATTGAGCAACGTGTCAATCATGAAATTCGTTCCAATCATGAAGCCATCGTGCGCATCACCTCTCCTGCCGAAGCACTGGAAAGTGGCGCCATGGGTTTATTCGAAGATAAATACGGTGACGAAGTCCGTGTGATTCGCTTTGGTAACTCGGTCGAATTATGTGGCGGCACGCATGCACATCACACAGGCGATGTCGGCGTTTTCAAAATTACTTCTGAAGCCGGTGTTGCAGCAGGCATTCGTCGTATTGAAGCTGTCACGGGCGAAGGCGCTCTTCAATGGATCGAACAACGCGAAACAGAATTCAGGCAAAAATTACAGCAATCCGATGAAAAAATTCGCTCGCTTGAAAAACAGCTCGAGCAACTGAAAGAAAAATTGGCTGGTACATTAAGCCAAGATCTGGCGGCAACAGCAAGAGACATTCACGGCATCAAGGTTCTGACTGCAAAACTGGATGGCGTCGATCCCAAATCGTTAAGAAACACGGTCGATCAGTTAAAAAATAAATTGGGAAGTGCTGTCATTGCATTGGGCGTGATCAAGGACGGTAAAGTCAGCGTGGTCACCGGTGTGACGCGTGATTATATGGATCGCATCAAGGCAGGCGAACTCGTGAATAGGATTGCGACCCGGATTGGTGGCAAAGGCGGCGGTCGCGCTGACATGGCAGAAGCCGGTGGAAATCAGCCCGAAAATCTGGACAGCGCGCTGGAATCGGTCTATGACTGGGTTAAAGAAAAACTGGCTTAATAGAAAACGATATAGGATGATATGCGCTGTAGCACAATGAAACTCCGGGAAAATAGCAATGGCATTGATTGTACAAAAATTTGGTGGCAGTTCTGTTGGCACGCTGGAGCGCATTCAGCATGTCGCATCCAGAATTATTCAAACAAAAGAACAAGGCCATGATGTCGTTGTAGTGGTTTCTGCCATGCAAGGTGAAACAGACAGACTGATTCAGCTGGCAGAGGCACTGACCGCCGAGCCTGATCCACGTGAATACGATGTGCTGGTTGCAACAGGCGAACAGGTTTCCATGTCACTGCTTGCAATGGCGCTCAATGCAAAAAACTGTCGCGCCCGTTCCTATAATAGCCTGCAAGTGGGTATTCATACCGATGATGCACACACTCGGGCACGTATTCTGGAAGTAAAAACCCAGGCGATTCATAAGGATTTATCTGCCGGTCACGTTGTCGTCGTGGCAGGATTTCAAGGCGTCAATGCACGCGGCGATATTACAACACTCGGTCGAGGGGGTTCTGATACCACGGCTGTCGCTCTCGCTGCAGCCCTTAAAGCAGACGAGTGTCAAATTTACACGGATGTCGATGGCGTTTACACCACCGATCCACGGATATTGCCAGAAGCTGCATTATTATCACAAATCAGTTTCGAGGAAATGCTGGAAATGGCCAGTCTTGGCGCAAAGGTTTTGCAAATGCGCTCAGTCGAACTCGCAAGCAAACATAATATTCCCATTCGGGTACTCTCTACTTTTACCGATAGCCCCGGCACACTGGTTACACTGGAGGAAAAAGTTATGCAAAAACGCCTCGTCGCAGGAATTGCATTCAGTCGTGAAGAAGCTTTATTTTCACTCACAGGCGTGCCCAATCGTGCAGGAATGGAAGGTCATATCCTGGCACAGGTCAGCCGGGCAAATATTGAAGTCGATATGATTGCGCAAACAGCTTCTGATAAACAGGTAGCGGATTTCACCTTTACCGTACAACGAAAAAATCATGCCAAAACATTACGTGTCGTCGAGGAACTGGCCCGGGAATTGGGTGCAACCGCGGTGAAAAGTGACATGAATGTTGCCAAACTTTCCCTGGTAGGTATTGGCATGCGCTCACATGCCGGTGTAGCCAGCACCATGTTTAATGCATTGGGCGACAACGAAATCAACATCCAGATGATCACCACTTCTGACATTAAAATTTCCGTCATGATCGACGAAAAGCTATTGGAAAAAGGTGTACGCGCCATCCATAACGCTTTTGAGCTGGAAAAGGCGGGATCGAATAAACAGCCTGCTCATATAGAATAAGACTGTGGGCGTGTTGATAATTGATAATTTTTATTCATTTTACGAGAAAACAGGCGGTTTTCGAGAGACAAATCCGTGAACGATGCACGTATTCGTCGTTAAAATGAATAAAAATTATCAATTATCAACACACCTTAAATTAATTAATAAAATATGCAAATCTTGTTTGCACAAATATGCCATATTGTTTACCATGGCTGACTTTGAAGAGACAGGCCATTTATCGGAGTCTTAAAAGATTTACTGAAATATTAGGGAATAACATACATAAAACAGGGTAGTTTTAAGGAGATGGATAATGCTCATTTTAACGCGACGTGTGGGTGAAACACTCATAATAGGCGACGATGTAGTCGTAACCGTACTGGGTATCAAAGGTAACCAGGTGCGTATAGGCATTAATGCGCCTAAAGATGTATCTGTGCACCGTGAAGAGATATACCAACGAATTCAGCAGGAAAAAACCACGACTGTCACAACGCCGGAAAAAGAAACGATCAAGGAAAAGAAAGAGAAAAAAGAAAAACCGGAAGCATCAGAATAGTAACGTACCGATATCTGATTTACCCAATAGCAATATAATCCGGAGAGATGGCCGAGAGGCTGAAGGCGCTCCCCTGCTAAGGGAGTATGGGGGCTTAAACCTCCATCGAGGGTTCGAATCCCTCTCTCTCCGCCATGTACAAATTATTGTGATAATGAATTTTTCAGCGCACAAAAAGCAGCTATTTTTGTGCATAAAAATTAAGTTTGGATTCAGTAAAAACGATTGCTTCAAGGCTTCATTTTATATAAGCTAGGCCGCTCTTGTTTTCTGATACATCGTTTCAGTCTGCAGTGCGCCCGTAGCTCAGTTGGATAGAGTACCTGGCTACGAACCAGGGGGTCGGGAGTTCGAATCTCTCCGGGCGCGCCAATAGAAACAGAGTAGATTATTGTTATTTACAAGCGACAAACCGGCGAATAGCTGGGTAATAGCACCATTGTTTGAACAGCATAGTGCGCCCGTAGCTCAGTTGGATAGAGTATCTGGCTTCGAACCAGGTGGTCGGGAGTTCGAATCTCTCCGGGCGCGCCAACAAATCAAATAAAATCAATCAGTTAGCAAACACCGCTTACCCCTCGAAGAGAGCAAT
>Ga0206942_1153_pt1 | contig 20248 bp, 18 predicted proteins | sample Alteio_BWOrgHeat_6_FD_153253 | JGI IMG/M metagenome (GOLD analysis project Ga0206942, IMG submission 153253) | Enriched cells from forest soil in Barre Woods Harvard Forest LTER site, Petersham, Massachusetts, United States -... | ecosystem: Environmental > Terrestrial > Soil > Temperate forest > O... | reverse complement strand
AGGTGCAAAAAGATCTCGAATTTGATCCTTATATTTTTCAAAGTACTTTTCACTTTCAAAATGGCCAAATAGCCGTATATTTCTCCCGGGATAATAGGGAATGGGAGCAAAGCGATTAGAATGGGCTTCCGTGAAGGTAAAATAAGAGGGTATGGGAGAAGTATTTAATCGATGAAAAATGTACTTTGAGTTGATCTCTCCATCTCTTGCTTGCAGAACATCGGGAAAGACAGCTTCGCAACCGTGTTCTAAAGCATAGCTCATCGTCGCAGCAATCTGAAACATTTGATTGCCAAGTTGGCCATTCAAAAAGCAGGTAGCATAATCGTGAGAAAAAAGACGGACCGCTAAAACCAGAAAAAAGAGCAAAAAACGCATAAGGAAAAAAAGACTATCACTTTATAGGTAAATCGGGAAGCTCTTTTCCGTGCGGCTGTAAATGATGTTTTGGAAGGAAGAAAGCATTTGCGATGATTGTTGGGACGATCGCGCTTGCAATCACTGCTGCAACTAGAAGTGAGTATTGATCTTTATCGATGAGATTGTGGGAAAGTCCATAAAGAGATGCGATGGTACCAAAGGTGAGACCGGTAGACATGAGAAGCGTGGTATAGATGGCATCTTTTCTAGGGTAGTTAGAAATTTTTGCCGCAGGATAAACGCCGATTCCTTTAGTGAACATCTTGGCCAAGAATAATATTAGGAAGATTAAGGGCGCATGATAGATCGCAGGCAACGAGACTAAGGCACCTGCCCTGATAAAGTAAAAAGGAGTTAGAAGGCCGAATGTAATTGCCCTTACTCTTTTTACAAGGATGGCATCTTTATCAAAAATGGGTGCAAGCATCATTCCCATGATATAGGCGGGCAGTACCGGCTCGCTGCCTGACCAGAAGGCCAAAAAACCCAAAATAAAGAGGAATAAAAAGATGTATTTCGCCTCTTGCTCGGAATGGCGATGGCCCCATCTTTTAAAAGTGGCTCTGGTAAGCCTTGGAAGGAATGCGAAAATGACAATCGCAGATCCAATAAAAACCGCGCTTTTCCAAGTAAAGGGAGAGAAAATGAAACCTAACGCAATCACAGTTCCTAGATCGTTAACAAAACAGGCTGCAAGCACAGCTTTACCAAATTTAGTCTTGTTTAATCCAAGTTCTAACATCACTGCATAGACTACAGCTACCGATGTGGTAGAAAGGGCGATGCCTGTAAGAAGGCTTGCTAAGAGTGTCCAGTGAAGGAGATAGTAAGCAACAAGAGCGCAACCGATAAATGGAGCAAAAAATCCTACAAGCCCAATGAGCAGGATCTCTTTCATGTGTCCTTTTAAGGCGGCAGGATCTAATTCAGTACCGGCTAGGAAAGTTAAGAGGACCGCTCCGAAACTAGCAATGGTCTTGATCCAATTACTATCCGATCCGAAATTGGTGTATTGAGGCATCCATAAGCTAATAAGATAGGCGATGACCGTCCCTACGAGAATTTCTGTTAAGGCGACAGCAAGCTTCAACCTAATCGAAAGAAAATCTGCAAGAAGAGCAAGAAAAAACCAAAACGCTGCAAGAAGCCATGGATCCATGGCCTTACCCTAACAAAAAAACTATTTTAGCCAAAGAATACTTAAGATAGATGCACAACCAAACACTGCAATGGTAAGACCTGCCATGCGGTTGATCCAGGTCATGGCTTTGTCTGTGACACGTTTCCTGAAGAAGGTGATCCCTTCGCTTAAGATCAGCCACCAGAAAAGAGAGCCAAAGAGAACGCCTGTCACAAGCCAGCTCGCATGAGAAAAGGTGCTATGATGTTCAGCAATCCCAAGTGCCGCAAAGATCGCCAGATAGGCAAGGATAGTCATCGGATTAGTAATGGTCAGTAGAAAGGTGGAAAAAAAGTCTGAAAGGAGCGTTTTATGTGGAGGGGCATCGGTTATAGGTTTTTTTTTTGAGAGGAATGTCCTAGAGCCTAAATAGAGAAGAAAGAGTCCGCCAAGTAGGCGAAGCCAGACCTCTTTTGCTAAGATAAAATCGGAGATGAGAGTGAGGCCGCAGGCTGCGATGACCCCATAAAGAGTGTCTGCAACAGCAGCTCCGAGTCCTGAGAATAGCCCCGATAACCTTCCATATTGAAGTGTTCTACGAATGCAAAGGATTCCAATTGGGCCTACTGGGGCCGCAATCGAAAAACCGAGAACAATCCCTTTCCACAAAAATTGAAAATCCATGCGGGATAGTTTATACCATTAAGCAAAATAAATAACTATTTTTCGGGGAGTTAAGGAAATTATTTAATGGTAATTTCTCCACGATCTAGGTCGAGAATTATTTGATCATTATTTTTAAGTGCTTCGGTTGCAAGGCCTGTTCCTACGATGCAGGCAATAGGAAGCTCTCTTGCTACGATCGCAGCATGGCAGAGAATACCTCCTTCATCGGTCACAAGAGCAAGAAAATGTTTTTTTAGATAGGGCATGAAATCAGGTGTGGTCATGCCGGTGACAAGGATGTTATTTTGAGTTTTTGGGCTATAGGTCTTTAGCTCTTCGGGTTTGTACGCAATGAGGACATTTCCCTCGATCTTCCCTTCTCCCCAAACCGTTTTGCCTCGCAAAGCTTCTTTTTTCTCTTTTTCTACCTTCAAGATTTTCAGGCCGTTTAAAAGCCGGGTTTTGCCGTAAGACCTAAGGATTGTGAGATCGCTATGATCGATCTTAAAGCCTTTCAACACGGATTCCCTTGAACTATCCCATACATCTTTTACACTTAACTTTAAGCTGTCAGCTATCTCAGTAAAGAGGGGACGCGACTTTAGCATTGCATACATCACATATTCCATCTCTTGATTTCGGATCTTCATCCAATTTCTAAAGTGATCAAAGAAAAAACGCATCTCTTTATCAGATAGATATTTCGCTTGAAATAGATCGCTTTTGGGCGGCTTTGGTTTTACTGCAGGTGTTAGATCTAACATCATCAAGAAGAGCTCTTTGGCGGTATATCCTTCCTCATGCACCTGATGGCAATTCATAAAGCCATATTTTTTTGCTAAATTTTCAAGGACTTCTTTTTTACTTGCAGGCACCTCTTGATAGTTCTTTTCGCTTAGGGTTTCCTTCAATTTCAATAACTCTTCATGCAGAAGGTCCATGAGAGTAGAAATTCCTGAAGTTCCCATTTCAAACAGATCATCTTCCGCATGCTTAGGATCGATCTTCTTCATCTCTTCTTGTAAATGAATGTGAAGAGCATCGATCATAAACATGGGCACATAGTAGTGAGCAAGAAAGGGTAGGATAAATTCACACCAGGCAAAAAAACGGCTCTTTAAGGGTGTCCTCTTCTCAAAAAAACGGTCGTAGTCTGCATGCAGGATTTGATTATGGTGCTCATGATACCTTTCTTCTACTCTCTGAAGATAGCTGCTTTCCTCCTGCATCTTTTGGATGATCGTATAGGTAACCGCTTTATTTAAAAGTTTATGCACCCAAAGCTCTTGGCCACCCTCAGGATTTGTGACCATGACCATCCATCTCTCCATTTGGAAAGGCGCTTCCAGATAGGAGGCAAGGTATTTGCTGCATCCTTCGATCAGCAGTTCCACATCCAAACTAAGAAGGGCCCTCTTGTACTGTCGCTGATAGTTGCTAAGATCCAAAGTATGGGAGGCATGCATTCTGCTGACAGGTCTTTGCTGCACTAGAAAAAAAGTCTCTTTTTGATCGATGACAAATTCAATGTCTACTTCATGATGATGAAAATGCTTTAACTCTTCGATTGCCGTTAAGAGATCATTGATCCAAGGGCTATCTGTTGCAAGCTGAAGCTCTGATGTGCTCCCCGACAACCGAAAAGGAGTTATTTCTCCTTGCACTACCTGTTCACCTGCTGCCGCTGCAAATTCAACCACGATGTTTTGATTTTCAAAGACTGTGCTAGGAGAAGGATGCTTGGAAAAAGCAACACCCGCATATTTGGCTACGATCATGGGCTGAATGATGACTGCCATCCGAAGAGATTTTGGATCGCCCTGATAAGAAACCGCCCTGAGCGAATAGCAAGACTTCCAAACAACTTCAATAGCTGCGAATAGTTTCTCTTTAGCAACATCTAGTTTGGTCTCAAAGATCCCTGCAAAACTATTCTCGGTAGAATCTTCAAATTGATAGGAAGAGCGCACCGCAAAAGGTCCATTAGGGAGAGAGCGAAATTCTTTAGAAAAGCGCTTGAGGAGAAATTCTTGAACTGAGCCTTTATTTTCGTGGGAAAAAGCTTCAAAGCAGTCAGCGCTTAGCAGCCATGTCTCTGGAATACGCACTCCTTCTTGAAAAGCTTCCCAAAGGCCAAGACCCTTCCCGCCAAATTCTTTCCGTATTTGTCCTGGAGTCTCATCGCGGATATGGGAGAGAAGAATAAATCGCATAAAACTACTCTTTATCAAATAGTTGACAATTTTTAAATAGCCTCTTTTAATGTTTAGCTTTTCTAAAGGTAAGCTATGAACCTATCCGCAAGACTTAAGCATTTGCTTTTTGTGTCTTTTTCGCCATATTTTGAAATCCCTTCTCGATCTACTTTTTCAAGTATGTTCTTCGAAGCGATTTCAAAATCTGACAAAAAATACATCAAAAATCAAAAACTTCAACTTTGCGGATAGGTTCATGAATTTTCTTCTTTGTTCTCTGGTTCTTCTCCTTTCAGTGGGCTTTTCACCCTTTCATCACAAACAAAAACCGATCAATTTGGTAGCGCTAAAAAAATTATGAGCAATCTGTCCACAGTCAAAATGGGGAAGATGGGGTCATTCAGAAGATTTGCGAATGTATAGGAGCGCCCTCCCACTATTTTGTAGATCTGGGGGCAGGAGACGGCTACTTCATGAGCAAAACCTGGCATTTAAGGGAGAAGGGATGGCAAGGACTTCTGTTAGATGCTGAGAATGAAAACCACTCTATCAATCTCCATAAAGAATGGATCACAGTTGAAAATGTGAATGATCTTTTTCACAAATACCATGTGCCTCATGAGATTGATCTTCTTTCCATAGATCTTCATGCCAATGATTTTTACATTTGGCAGGCGATGTCGGAAAGCTTCAAACCAAGAATGATCGTTATCAATTATAATGCGAATTTTTCATCCGATGAAGATAAAGTGATCATCTACAATCCAATGCAAAACTGGGATTATACTAATTACTATGGGGGAAGTGCACTTGCCCTTTTTAATCTAGCACGAAAGAAGGGCTACTCCCTTGTGCATGCAGATTCATGGGGTGTGAGTCTATTTTTTGTCAGGGACGATCTTATCGAAAACACCTTTTGGCGTTTTAAAGATATGAATGACCTCTCCAAATTGCATGTGCAAATGACTTGGCATAGGCAAGATCCCTATTCAAGATCTTATGTAAGTTCTTTAGAACTTTTGAAATAGGGTAATTCATCTCCCCATTCCAGTTTTTTTGCCTTCTTATACTCTTTGTTTTTTCTAGAGAGTGTTTGGGTTTGAAGGCCATTTGGAGTACAAAGCGAAAAAGTCACATGCCCCGGGTTTCTTTGTGGATGGCGAAGAATGCGGGAATGGGCCTCTGTTGGGGCTTTGGATGCAATCAAGTAGCTAAACTTTTCATCTTCGTGGCCTAAAGTACCACTTTTCACAATACGGTGAAGAGAGGTCCTTGGGATGCGTCTAGAAAAATGGCACCAGTCATTTTTTGCCATAGGGCAAGCATTTGCATGAGGGCAGGGGGCGAGAATGTGGCAGTCAAGAGATGTGAGCTTTTCTCTCACAAATCTGATCCTTTCAAAACCATGCGGTGTTCCAGGTTCTATGATCACGAGATATTGTGAGGCATTCTTCCAGGCTTTTTCGATGAGTGGAGATAGATCTGAAATGGTTAGTTCTCCAATAACGTAGGAGAGGAGAATAAGATCATGAGGCGCTATCTCAACAGTTGTAATATCTCCCTGTTTCCATTTGTGTGAAAGGGGAGGAGATAGTCTTTTTCCAAGTGAGATCATGTCAGGATCTTTTTCAATGAGAGTTGCAAAAAGCGATGGAAAAAGGGGGTTAGCTGCCCAAAGAGATGTTCCGGGTCCTGCTCCTAAATCAAGAAGTGTATGAATGGGAGTTTGAATTTTTTGAAGAAGATGAAAGATGACAGCGTAAGTTGCAGGCATTCGAGTGATGAGATAGGCGATTTTATCTTCTTTGGAAAAGAGTGAATGGTGTGTTCGGTAGTTGGAGGTTAGTTCAACACCCGCTTGGATGAGCTTAGCTTTAGGAATATCTTTCACAAGAGCTAATAGGGACTCTTGTAATTCTAGGGGGAGCTCAAATTCCATCTATTTAAGATTTTGAAAAAAAAACCTTAATGCGGTCAAGAAATCCCTTTTTCTTGGGATGATTTTGAGGAGTCTCTAGTTTTTCAAATTCGCGTAAGAGATCTTTTTGTTTTTCGGTTAGCTTCACTGGGGTCTCAATGAAGATGATTGCAAGAAGATCGCCTGTTCCTTGGCCATGGACATTGGGGAAGCCTTTGCCTTTGATGCGGAAAACTTTTCCGGCTTGTGTGCCGTCGGGTATTACTAGTTTGCACATTTCACCGAGGGGAGTCGGGATCTCTTTTTTGCAGCCGAGTGCAGCTTCTGTGAATGTGAGAGGAAGATCTACGGAGATATCATCTCCTTCTCTATGGAACCCCTCATGGGCTTCCACTTCGATATATACAAAGAGATCTCCTGGAGGGCCGCCTGCTTCGCCAGCATCGCCATGTCCGCTCATTTTGAGCCTCATGCCGGTATCGACACCTGCGGGTATTTTGATCTTCACTTTCTTTTTAGTTTTTACGCGGCCTTCGCCTTGGCACTCTGGGCAGGGATTGACGATGATCTGGCCTTCGCCGTGACATGTTGGACAGGTAGAGGACATGCTAAAGAATCCGCGGCTTTGAAAGACTTGTCCTTTTCCTTGGCAGGTTGCACAGGTTTGAATGCCGTTTTTAGATTTTGCGCCTCGGCCGTCACAGGCTGAACATTCAACAAGGCTTGTCATTGCGATCTCTTTTTCGCAACCTGACATTGCCTCTTCAAAAGTGATTTTGAGTGTAGTCTTTTTGCTTGCGCCTTTACGAGCACCGGCTGGGGCTCCCCCTTCAAATCCGCCGCCGCCAAAGAAAGAATCAAAAATGGATTCGCCGCCGCCGCCCATTCCGCCGCCAAAGGCGCCCATGAAGGTGCGAAGAGCTTCTTCCATAGAACTAAAGCCGCCGGGTCCGGGTCCGCCCGGGCCGCCTGCGCCAAATCCTTTTACGCCTTCTTCGCCGTATTGGTCATAAACGCGGCGTTTATTTTCGTCGCTTAAGACTTCGTATGCTTCGGAAACTTCTTTGAATTTAGCTTCTGCTTTTGGATCGCCGGGATTGCGGTCAGGGTGGAAAGCAAGAGCTTTTTTGCGATAAGCTTTTTTAATGTCTTCCGGACTTGCGTCTCTTGGTATCTCTAGGATGTTATAAAAATCTTTCATATATTTGGATACCTCGAGGCAAAAAAGATGAGTTTAGATCTCTCGGCGGTAGACGTTTTTCGCCCTTTTCATCGCCGCTTTTGATTTTGCCCTGCTTTTTACTGAGGGTTTATCATAGAAGCGGTGAGCTTTAGCTGCTTTCATTACCCCTTCTTTGTCTAGTTTTTTCTTGAGAGCTCGCAGAGCTTTGTCGATGGGTTCGCCTACTCGGACCTTTACACTTGTCATTCTCTTTCCCTAAATGGTTAAGTTTAGAAGCAATGATAATGGATTTTTCTCTTTTCTTCAAGGAACTTTAAGATAAGACAAGGGAAGTAGATAGGATGAAGAAAATTCTTTATTGTAAAATTTATTTTCACAGTAGGAGACCAAAAAATCTGAATTGCAATCGGTCTCTATACAGGGGATAGTAGTCCTTTTTCGAAGGCCTTCTGCCTCAGGAGAATAAAGCCTTTCACAACCATATTTTGGGAGATCTTCCCATGAGACTGCTTTGGCCTCTTTCCAGTCATTTTTAAAGAGGTAGATGCCAAATGACTTAGCATCAAAAGCGGTAAAATAGGAACCTTCTATAGAAGGGGTAAAAGCAAGGAGAGAGCAAAAAGGGATAAGGGGAATCGAATGGGCAAAGCCAAAAGTTTGAGCAATTGCTGCAGAGATGCGGATTCCTGTGAAAGAGCCGGGGCCGATGCCGCATGCTATATAGGTGATGGATTTCCAATCTAAGCTTAGTTTTTCAAGGGTTAGAAAGAAGTTCTGGGAAAGTCCGCTGCCTCCGTTAAATAAAAATTTATCTACTACCTTCCCTTCATGGCAGACGATAAGAGAGGCTTTACAAGAGCTGCTTTCTAAGATTAAAGAGGTCATAAGGCATGAAATTATATGCAATTGCAGTATTTTGAGACAGTTGCTAAAGTAAAACCTTTTTGCTAGGTTCAAAATCAAATGGACGAAAAAAATAATCCACCACCTCCTCCTGAAGAAGATCCACCAGAACTTACTCTTGCCTCTGAAGAGCCAGAAGTTGTAAGTGGTAAAGATGAAAAGCATGAAGAAAGGGGACTTCGCCCTATTCTTCCCTATCCAAATGAAGTATACGTTCTTCCTTTGAATCGTCGTCCCTTTTTTCCGGGGATGGCAGCTCCTGTGCTGATCGAGCCGGGTGCTTATTATGAAGTCTTAAAAATTGTGGCCAAGACCGACCATAAGTGCATGGGCCTTTTTCTCACCCGAGAAGAAGATGCGAATATCTACAAATTAGAGCCGAAAGATTTTTATCAAGTAGGTGTGCTTGCACGAATACTCCGCATCATTCCTATGGAACAGGGCGGCGCGCAGGTAATTTTGAACATGGAAAAACGCATTTCCATGTTGGAACCTGTGAAAGACAAATATCTCAAAGTGAAAGTGGAATATCACGAAGAGCTTCCTCCTCATAAAATCTCAAAAGAGCTCAAGGCTTACTCCATCAGCATCATTACTACGATCAAAGAGCTTTTAAAATTAAACCCGCTCTTTAAAGAGGAGCTTCAGATATTCCTTGGTCATTCGGACTTTACTGAACCTGGAAGACTTGCAGACTTTGCTGTGGCCTTAACTACAGCATCTCGTGAAGAATTACAAGATGTGCTTCAGACGTTTGATCTTCAGGCCCGAATCGATAAGGCATTAATTCTCTTAAAAAAAGAGCTGGATATCAGCCGTCTACAGAGCAGCATTAATCAAAGAATTGAAGCTACCATTTCTAAAACCCAGCGCGAGTTCTTTTTACGTGAGCAGTTGAAAGCGATTAAAAAAGAGCTTGGCATGGAAAAAGATGACAAGACCATGGAAACGGAGAAGTTTGAAACCCGTTTAAAGGAGCGTAAAGTTCCTGAAGATGTCATGAAGGTCATCAAAGATGAGATGGACAAGCTCGGCACTTTGGAGATGCAATCGGCAGAATATGCGGTAAGCAGAAACTATTTGGACTGGCTCACGATCGTTCCTTGGGGAATGTTTAGCGAAGAGAACAATGATCTAGGAAAAGCTGAAAAAATTTTGGATGAAGACCACTACGGACTGAAAGATATCAAAGAAAGAATCCTGGAATTCATTGGGGTCGGCAAACTCACAAAAGGCGTTAAGGGAAGTATCATCTGCTTAGTTGGGCCCCCTGGAGTTGGAAAAACAAGTATCGGTAAGAGCGTAGCAAGAGCTTTAAATAGAAAGTTCTTCCGTTTTTCCGTTGGCGGGATGCGAGACGAGGCCGAGATCAAGGGCCATAGACGTACTTATATTGGCGCAATGCCAGGCAAAATGGTCCAGGCCCTTAAAAACTGTCAGACAATGAACCCTGTCATCATGATCGATGAAGTAGACAAGATGGGGATGAGCTATCATGGAGATCCGGCTTCCGCTCTATTGGAAGTATTGGACCCTGAGCAAAATAAAGAATTTTTAGACCATTACCTTGATGTAAGATGTGATCTTTCCAATGTTCTTTTTATGATCACGGCAAACGTATTAGATACGATTCCGGAAGCTTTGAAAGATCGTATGGAGACGCTAAGGCTTTCTGGATACATTCAGGCAGAGAAGCTTGAAATTGCTATTAAATACTTAATCCCAAGAAATCGAAAAAGCATGGGATTAAAATCTACTGACGTTGTCTTTACCAAAGATGGGATCTCTCAGATCATCAATGGATATGCAAGAGAAGCAGGTGTTAGAAATCTTGAGAACAATATAAAAAAGATCCTGCGCAAAGTAGCTATTAAAATTGTTAGAGATCAAGAAGCGAAAAAGAAACCAAAGAAGATTACTATCAGCAGTAAAGATCTTCATGAATATCTTGGCAAACCTATCTTCACCTCTGATCGCTACTATGAGCATACTCCAATTGGAGTATGTACAGGTCTAGCCTGGACCGCTCTGGGCGGCGCTACCTTGTACGTAGAAGCATCTGTTGCGCCTTCTGAAAAAACCGAATTGAAGATGACAGGCCAATTGGGCGAAGTCATGAAAGAATCGATGTTGATTGCTTGGGACTATGCCCACGGTCTTTCCGACAAATATGCACACGGTATTCCCTTCTTTGAAAAATCGATTGTCCACGTCCACGTACCTGAAGGAGCAACTCCTAAAGATGGTCCCTCGGCGGGTATTACTATTGTGACCTCTCTTCTTTCACTTTTACTCAAGACCCCTGTAAGAGATGATTTGGGAATGACCGGTGAGATCACACTTACAGGTAAAGTCCTTCCTATTGGAGGTCTTAAAGAAAAATTGATTGCCGCTAAAAGGTCTAATTTAAAAACATTGATCTTCCCAAAGGAAAATTTACGTGATTATGATGAACTACCCGCCTATTTGAAAAAGGGGGTAGAAGTTCATTTTGTAGATACCTATGATGAAGTATTCAAAATCGCATTCCCAAGGAAAACTCTTCATGAAAAAGAAGCTTTGGTCAGAAGAAGTAAGCAAAAAGCTCGTAGAACCAGAGCATCTTGAAGAATTGGTAGCTACACAACGCAAAAGTCAAAAAAAAATCGTCACACTTAACGGTTCTTTTGATCTAATGCATGCAGGGCACTTGCAAATGATTTATGAGGCCTCTTTACAGGGGGATGTCCTCATTTTAGCTCTAAATACCGATAGTTCGATCAAAAGATACAAAAGTGAAAAACGGCCGATTATTCCTCTTAAATATCGCCTGCAGATGATGGCTGCTATCAGTTTTGTAGATTATGTCACCTGGTTTGATGAGACCGATCCAAGAGCTCTCTTAGAAAAAATTCGCCCCGATGTTCATGTCAATGGTTCGGAATACGGACCTAACTGCATTGAAGCAGATGTGGTAAAAAAACATGGCGGCAGCATCTATATTGTTTCAAAAATCCCGGGGTTATCAACCTCCGAAATTATTCAAAAGATAGTCTCATGCGAAACATAGGAAGCTTTCCGGACCAAGCGCAAGCAAAACGCTTTTCGCAGTTTTTACGATCGAAGGGAATTGAAAATACCTGTGAGATCTCATTTAATAAACAAAAGAATGGTGTGATCTGCGGGATTTGGGTCCATGAAGAAGATCAAAGAGAGAGAGCGGAAAGGTACTATCTAGAGTTTTGCCAAAATCCTGACGATCCAAAATTTACTACCCATGTACCGCAAAGCAAAGAAAGCGAAAGAGTCTCAGCAATCGAATCGCCTCCACATTTAAGAGAAGAAATAGAAGAGAGACGTCCTGTTTTTCCTGTTCTCTATTTCTTTTTAGCGGTCTGTGTGATCATTTTTATGATCGATACAATTCAAGAGATGAGCATTGATAAAAAAAATCCCACTGTTGCGTCGCTCGTACTAACTCCATTAGAAAATGCTCTCTTCATCGATGCCCCTATCTCTTTAAGTGTTTATAATAACATCATCGAATCCCATGCACCTACCTCTAAAGACACTCCACAGCAAGTGCAGGAAGATGTAAAAGAGATGACTGCCGAAGTGGATAAAATTCCCTATTTCCGAGGGATCTATCAATGGATCATCGAAAAAGGGAAGGGTGAGAAACAGCCAACAGGCCCTATGTTCATAAAGGTACGTGAAGGGCAGATCTGGAGACTTTTCACACCTGCAATCCTCCATAAAAACCTTCTCCATATCCTTTTTAATATGCTCTGGCTATGGGTGCTGGGAAAACAGATCGAGCTAAGAGTGCCTAGAGCGCGTATTTGTCTATTGATCCTTTTGGTTGGGATTTTTACCAACGTCTTACAGTATTTAATGAGTGGGCCCTACTTCCTGGGCTTTTCAGGTGTGATTATGGGAATGGCGGGTTTTATTTGGATGAGGCAGCGTGTAGCCCCTTGGGAGGGCTATCCTTTGAGCCGTACTATTTTTCTCTTTCTTGCCTTATATATCGGCGCACTTCTCGTCCTTCAAATCGCTTCTTTTTTTGCACTGTTTTTTGGGTGGGGAATCTTTTCAGCAAATATTGCGAACACTGCGCATATTGGAGGAGCGATAATAGGAGCGCTTCTTGGAAGAATGCCCTTCTTTTCTTGGAGGGCAGTTGAGCGTTAGAGATATCGTCATACTAGGAACTTCCAGCCAGCAGCCTACACGAAACCGCAATCATGGAGCCTATCTTGTTAGGTGGAACGATGAAGGCCTCCTCTTTGATCCGGGAGAAGGTACGCAAAGACAATTTATTTTTGCAGATATTGCTCCTCCAACGGTTACCCGTATATTTGTAAGCCATTTCCATGGAGATCACTGTTTAGGTGTTGGCTCTATGTTGATGAGGCTTAACCTAGATAAGGTAAAGCATCCAATCCATTGCTACTATCCCGCTAGCGGAAAAAAGAATTTTAGAGCTCTGAGGTATGGCTGTCTCTACCATGAGAACATTGAAGTAATAGAACATCCTGTACGAAGACCAGGTATTGTCCATGAGGATGATCATTTTTGCATTGAAGCAGACTTCCTAGAACACGGAGTAGACAATATTGGATGGCGTATCACAGAGCCTGATCGGATCAAGTTTGATAAAGATAAACTTCAAGCAAAAGGGATCTTTGGGCCGGCCATTAAAGATCTGATGAAAGATGGAAAGATCATTGTCCAAGGACAGGAGATCAAATTAGAAGATGTAAGCTGGGTGAGAAAGGGCGACACCTTTTCTTACGTTGTGGACACTCGTCCATGCCCACAAGCAATCGCTCTTGCAAAAGGAGCAAAAGTTTTGATTTGTGAAAGTACTTATCTGGAAGAGCACAAAGACTTAGCAGAAAAGCACATGCATTTGACTGCGAAAGAAGCTGCTCTTATTGCGAAAAAAGCGGGAGTGAGAATGCTGATCTTAACCCACTTCTCTGCACGCTATCTGGATAATACTCTCTTTGAACAGGAAGCAAGAACGATCTTTCCCAATACCTTTGCTGCTGACGACCTTATGCGCTTTCCCTTCCCAATAGAATAATGGAAACGATTAGGACTTAAGGAAATTCGTGAACGTTTGCGTTTGCGTTTCCGTTACCGATAAATTCTCTTCTTAGCTCAGGATCATCTTTGAATTTTCCTAAAAGTACGTAGGAATGGGTGAAAGAATCTTTATCTTTGATCCCTCTCATTTGTACGCAGAAGTGGCTCATGATAGTATAGACAGCGACGTCTTCTGTTTCTAAAACCTCACAAAGATTTTCTGCGATTTGGGCTGTCAGTCTCTCTTGCAATTGAGGTCTCTTCGCAAAGTAATCTGCGATACGGTTTAGTTTTGAAAGACCAATGACCTTCTTTTGAGGAAGATAGGCAATATGGGAATGGCCTACCATTGGGACAAAATGGTGTTCGCAATAGCTCTGTATGGAAATATTTTTTACAAGTACGTAAGAGGAATATTCAGGAGGAGAAAAGTCAGTAAAGGAAAGAGAGGGATAATTTTCAGGATCAAGACCTGAAAAGAGCTCTTTCACATACATTTTGGCAACTCTTGCGGGTGTATCTTTAATTGTAGGGAGTGATGAGTCCAAACCTAAGATGTCTAGTATATCTCGGAATTTTTCTTCGATTAGAGAAATCTTTTCTTCGTTTGATACGAGGATTTTCATGCAATCCCTTTTTGCCGTCTAATCTCTTGTCCGCATATGCCAAATGCGCAAGCGACGTTGATAGAGTTTTTTGCTCCAAAAAGAGGGACATGCACAAAATGATCAATCTCTTTTAGTACCTCATCGGATATACCGTATTCTTCATTTCCCAAAAAAAGAGTAAACACTTGTGGAAAAGGAAAATTAGATACAGTTACTGCCTCTTCCGCTGTCTCTAGCGCAATGAAAGGTCTTGGAAGATCTGCAAGTGAAGTACAAATAAAACAGGGGACTAGGGCAGATGCTCCCATGGAGGTCTTCTCTACTTTCTTATTATTAATGAAGGGAGTTTTCCCTCCGAAATAAAGACTGCCCAATCGAAGCGCTTCTGTTGTACGGAGAATGCTTCCAACATTATAAGCAGAGCGTAGATTGTCCATGTAGATTGCTATAGGAGGAAAATCTTCTTTGGCAATGTGGTCGCCTCTTCGAATAGGAGGAAGAAGGTCATGTTCTTTGATAACGTCGTCCTTAGCAAGAGCTATATGGAAATGATAGCGGTCAGCAATATCCTTAATGTTTTTTTGTTGCCAATCTTCTAGCGCCATCCACTCGCAGTAGCTGTGGTAGGTAGAAAAAAAAGCACTAGGATCTTTTTTATCTAAAAGAGCGCCATACAAAGCACGGAGGATATCTGCACATTTTTTGTGCTGAAGATGCAGAGGAAGTTTAAGGAACTTAGACTTGTTAAATGGAGCTTCGTTCATGTAGGTACTCTTCTAACTTTCCATCAAAGAAGCGGATACCGTCTTCTTCAAAGATCAGAAGCTTTTCTGCAAATTGGTTGATAAGATCGCGGTCATGGGATGCTACAATGGCGGTCCCCTTAAATTCTTCTAGTCCCCAAGCAAGGGCAGAGACTGCCTCCAAATCCAGGTGGTTATTTGGTTCGTCCATAATCAGAAGGTTGGGATTTAGAAGGGTAAGGCCTGCTAATATCAGCCGAGCTGTTTCACCGCCTGATAGGGCAGAAATGGGTTTGAAAGCATCATCGCCTCCAAACAGCATCTTGCCAAGAGCAGATCTGACATCGGTGTCATAGAGGCCAGGCCTTTTATTTTTTAGCCAATCAAAAGCTGTGGTTTGACTGGTCTTATCGATCACATCGTGATGGTTTTGAGGAAAATAGCCAATTTCAGTTTGATGGCCCAATACCACATTGCCCTTGTCGGGTAGTAGTACAGTAGCCAGCATTTTTAAAAGCGTTGTCTTACCGCGCCCGTTATTTCCAATCACTCCAATTTTTTGCCCTCTCAGCATCTCCATCGAAAAATCTTTGATCACAGGATGGTCAAAGTAGGCTTTGTAGATATGTTCTGCTTTTATTGTCACTTGGCCAGACTGTTTTTCAGGAGGAATAAAGCGAATATAGGGCCTTTGAATATTGGATTTTTTTAATGCCATCGGCTCTAAGCGCTGGATCTCTCGGATACGAGACTGCACTTGAGATGCTCTAGTTCCTGCGCCGAATTTTGAAACAAACTCTCTTAGCTGTTGGATCTTCTTCTCTTTAGCTTTATTGTCTAACTCAGCCCTTTCACGGACAGAGGTTTTTGCAACTAACATCTGATCATAGTTGCCCGGGTAGATGATAATCGTGTCGTAGTCAATATCAGCAATATGGTTGGTGACTGCATTTAAGAAGTGGCGATCGTGGCTGATCACAATCATTGTGCCTTGATAATTCTTCAGGAAATCCTCTAACCAGCCAATCGATTCCATATCAAGGTGGTTGGTAGGTTCGTCTAGTAGGAGGGCTTGCGGATTTCCAAAAAGAGATTGGCAGAGAAGGACTCTGAACTGTTTATCTGTTGGAATCTCTTTTAATTTCTTCTTATGCAGATCTTCCGGAATTCCCATCCCGCTTAACAGGATTTCAGCATTGGATTCTGCCGAATAACCATCTTCTTCTCCGATGATCTCTTCCAGCTCGCCAAGGCGAATGCCGACCTCATCTGTCATTTCGACTTCATATAGCTTGTCTCTTTCTGCCATTGCATTCCAAAGACGGGCATTGCCCATGATCACAGTGTCTATTCCTGTGAACTCTTGATAACTTTCAATATCCTGTCTTAAGAAACCAACTTTTGAAGGAAGAATAACAGTTCCGCTGGTGGGCTCTTCCTTGCCCATGATAATTTTCATCAGAGTAGATTTGCCTGACCCATTAGGTCCTGTTAGACCATATCTGCATCCGGAGCTAAAAGTGACGCTGACATCTTCAAAAAGAGTTCTGCCGCCAATTCGTTTTGTAATTTTATCTAGAGTAATCATAGGCTGTTATTTTAACATATGTCTATGGATTTAACTAAGAGATTTTTGGATTATTTGAGGGTTGTGAAAAATTCCTCGGAACACACCACTCGGGCCTATTCAATCGATCTCAGTGATTTTAAAAAATTTGGATGCACCTGGGATAAGAAGGGGATCAGGCAATTCCTTGCCCATCTCTATGAAAATAAGGCCTCTCATAAGACTATCATGAGGAAGCTCTCAACTTTAAGATCATTTTTTAAATATCTATTTAAAGAGGGAATCATTCAAGAAAATCCAATGAATGAGATCGATAGCCCCAAAAAAACAAAGAAGCTTCCTGTTGCCATTACTTATGAGCAGATTGAGATCCTTTTTCAAAAGCCTGATCTAACCACCTATTTAGGTCTTAGAGATCGATGCATGATGGAGCTTCTCTATAGTTCCGGGATCCGTTTGAGTGAGCTTGTAGGGCTCAATCGAAGCGATTTCAATGCCAAAGGTTTGGTTTTAAATATCTTTGGTAAGGGAAAAAAGCAAAGAATAGTCCCTATTACCAAATCTGCAGCGGGATGGCTAAAAAAATATCTAGAAGATCCTGAGCGAGAAGAAAGTGATCCAGAAGCTATCTTTCTAAACCGCTGGGGGAAAAGGCTGTCTGCCCGTTCTGTAGATAGGCACTTTCAGAGTTATTTGAAGGCAACAGGCCTTCCTCAAAAGATCACACCGCATACTATTCGCCATACTATCGCGACTCACTGGCTAGAAAAGGGGATGGATCTAAAGACCATTCAGACGATTTTGGGGCACTCTTCCTTATCTACAACTACGATCTACACTCATGTTTCACCGAAGTTAAAACGTGAAGTCTATGACAAAACACACCCTCGAGCCTAAATCGTGAACGTGAACGTATGCGTTTCCGTTCTCCGATCCGTGTTCCGACCGGGAAACGGTTACGCAAACGTTCACGTTCACGGGGTAGAAAAGTGAGGGAAGGCGGTAAGCCGGATTCTGTTCTCTCTTTCGAGAGAGGCAATCATTCCTCTAGGATCTTTGTCATCAAAGACCTCAAGCGACCAGTATCAACGCTTAAAACGTGTGGAAGTCACATCGCGTTTATTCGATCTTGCTTCGGATAGGGTTTACATCCTTCCAGGTCTCCCTGGATAGGGCCTGCTCCCAAAGCAGGCATTTTCAGGCTGTCTAGCGTTTAGGCTAGCGCGGTGTTTTCTGTTGCACTTTCCGTAGCCTTACGGCTCCCAGGATTTCTCTGGTATCCTCTTCCATGAAGTCCGGACTTTCCTCTGTCAATGACAGCGACTGCCTGCCTTCCCTCAGAAAATAGATTTAAACGCTTGCTAAGCGGCGGCGTCTTTTCTTCACTGCTCCACCGGCATCTAATACTTCTGTTTCGATCCAGTAGTGAATTCGTGAGCAATGTTCGCAGAAGACCAGCCTCTCTCCTTTACGTACCAAGTTCTCATGCTGAGCGGTAAGAGCGATGTGGCATCCGCTGCAAGCCCTATTTTCAATAGGGACCACTACGCGGTCTTTTTTGTTTCGAAGAAGACGGTCATAGATTTTAAGAATTTCAGGATCAGCGGATTTCGCAAGTTGATCTCTTTGTGATTTTAGGCTGTTGCCTTCCTCGTTGATCAATTTGATGCTGGAGAGGATCTCAGTTTCCAATGTGCGGCTGCTCTCTTCTGATTCTTTCAAGCTTTCTTTAATCTTTCCAAGGATCTCTTCTTCCAGTGTGCGTTTATCGATCAGATCGCTTGTGATTTGTTCAGTTGCTATTTTTTCTCTCTCAGATGTTGTGATCTCTTGAGTAATCGCATTGAACTCATCGACTTTTTTAACAGTGCTTTGCTTCGCATCTAATTTTTTCATTTTTTCGGAGATTTCGGAAATTTTCATTTCTTGGTGTAGAATATTGCGGTTCAATTCCCCGATCTCTTTTTCCTTTTCAGCAAATTGCCTTTTCAAGTCATGGCGGAGAGCGTCGATGTGCTGCAGTTCCTTCTGCCTTTCTTTTTTTACCCGCATGAGGCGGATCATTTTCATATCAAGTTCTTGAATTTCTAGAATGTTTTTTAAAGTATTCAGCATGAGACGTCCTTAGAAGGTTTAAACTAGGAAGAAAATATAACTTATTCCTTTGTAATCTTCAAGAGGGATTGTCTATCTACCGCACTTCAAATTGTAAATATTTTCTTTTTTCCCTATTTTGAGGTTAGAAGAAGGGGGCCCATATGGATAATACAAAAAATTTGCTCTTGGGAGAAAACCAAGCTCTAGTTCAAAATCTAAGAAAAAATTCTACTGAGTCATCGATGAGCTATCTACAAAAATATTTTAAACATGTCCCCGAAGCGAAAAGAACATCTAGCGCCATTGCCTTTATGGCATCGCTAGATACCGTGCATGCCTCATTCCCTGAGATTGCGGATAGCATATTGAAAGAGCTTAAGGACCAAAGGTCTCAATTAAAGCTTATAGCGTCTGAAAATTTCAGCTCCCTACCCGTCCAGCTTGCGATGGGGAATCTCCTCACCGACAAATATAGCGAGGGTTATGCTCATCACCGCTTTTACGCCGGCTGCGAAAACGTTGATCAGATCGAAGAAAGAGGTGTCGAGCTTGCAAAGAAAATTTTTCAGGCAGAGCATGCCTATATCCAGCCCCATTCCGGCGCCGATGCCAATTTAGTGGCCTTTTGGGCAATTTTAGTGACCCGCATTCAAAACAAAGAGATGGAAAGGCTCTCAAAAAAAACTTTAGATGAATTTACGAGAGAGGAGTATGAGAGCGTAAGAAAACTCATGCTCAGCCAGAAACTCATGGGGCTCTCTCTACAATCAGGCGGACATCTTACTCATGGCTACCGCCTAAATATTTCTTCCAAGATCATGCAATCGGTTGACTATAGCGTAGATCCAAAAACTGGGCGTATAGACTATAAAGTTTTAGCTGATCAGGTGAAAAAAGAAAGACCACTCGTATTGATCGCAGGTTATTCTGCCTATCCAAGGCTTATTGATTTTGCAAAAATGCGTGAGATCGCAGATAGCGTAGATGCTGTACTAATGTCAGATATGGCCCACTTTGCAGGACTAGTCGCTGGTAAAGCAATGACCGGCAATTACAATCCTGTGCCCTTTTCTCAGATTGTTACCTCCACAACTCACAAGACTCTGCGTGGCCCAAGAGGCGGCCTTGTTCTTTGTACTAGTGAATTCAAAGAGGCTGTAGATAAGGGATGTCCTATTGTGCTTGGAGGGCCTCTTCCGCATGTAATGGCAGCCAAAGCCGTTGCTTTCAAAGAGGTAGATACGCCTGATTTTGTGCAGTACGCCTCGCAAATTATCAAAAACGCTAAAGCTTTTGCAGAAGAACTAATGAAAAAAGGAGTAGTTGTTCAAACAGGTGGCACTGACAACCATATCGTTCTGATCGATGTGGCAAAAAGCTTCCATTTAACAGGCAGACAAGCCGAAACTGCGCTTAGGGCAGCAGGCCTAACTGTGAATCGAAATATGATTCCGGGAGATCAAAATGGACCCTGGTATACTTCAGGAGTAAGGTTTGGAACTCCGGCAGTGACAACACTTGGTATGAAAGAGACAGAAATGAAAGCCATTGCGGATATGGTCGTCCATCTTTTACGTAATGTAAAACCGGCAATGAATGAAAAGACAAATAAACCATCTCTTGCCCAAATTGAGACCGATTCAAAAGCGCTTGAAAAGGTAAAATCAGAAGTAAAAGAACTTCTTCATCGATACCCCCTTTATCCTGAGCTTGTTTTATAATCCAAACTGCCCTACTTTGTAATAAAGGAGTAAA
>Ga0206942_1122_pt2 | contig 20335 bp, 18 predicted proteins | sample Alteio_BWOrgHeat_6_FD_153253 | JGI IMG/M metagenome (GOLD analysis project Ga0206942, IMG submission 153253) | Enriched cells from forest soil in Barre Woods Harvard Forest LTER site, Petersham, Massachusetts, United States -... | ecosystem: Environmental > Terrestrial > Soil > Temperate forest > O... | reverse complement strand
TAGACGCCATTCGGCCATTCGGCCATTTTCTGTTCGCAAATTTTGTCCGAGCCGTCCGTGGAAGTGTTGTCCACGAGGATGATCTCGGTCCGGTCGAAGATGGTTTGCTGCTCCAGCGACGGGAAGAAACGGTCGAGCCATTTCAGGCAATTGTAATTGACCACGACGACGGAGATCAGCGGAGACGCGGAGGATTTTGCGGCTGGCGGCGATTCTGGCGCGGGTTGGCTCATCCAAACGGTATGATTTTCGGCTCAGGAATGGGAACGATGAACCGGCCGCCGCGTTTTTGGAACTCGGTCTCGCGCCGGATGATCTCAGGAGCGAAATTCCACGCCAGCAACAGCGCGTAATCCGGCTGGTCTTTCAAAAGGCTCTCGGGCGCGCGGATGGGGATCCATGAGCCGGGCGCGACTTTGTTCTGCTTGAAGGGAGTGTTATCGATGATGTAATCGAGTTCCTTCGTGCTGAGGCCGCACGTGTTGAGCAAGGTATTGCCCTTGGCCGACGCGCCATAGCCGATGATGCGCTTGCCCTCGGCCTTCAACTTGCGCAAGAGCGCGGGCAGTTCCGCGCGGATGCGGTGGACGCGCTGGGAAAACGCCAGCCATGTTTCGGGAGCGCCCAGCTTCATCTGCTTTTCCAATTCAAGCGACATGGGCACGCTGGCATGGACCGCGCTTTTCGAGGAACGATGCCGCAAATGGAACAGGATCGAGCCGCCGTGGATGGGATAATGGTCCACGCGCGCGAGCGCGAACGCCGAATCCTTGACAAGCGCTTCGATGGCGCGCACCGGAATATAGGACAGGTGCTCGTGATAGACGGTGTCGTATTCCGTGTGCTCGAAGAAATCCACGAGGTAGGGGACTTCAAAGGCGATGAGCGTTTCCTGGTGCGAAATCGTTTCCAATCCCTGGATGAGGTCCTTCAGCTCATCGATGTGGGCGAACACGTGGCGGCCCATGATCAGGTCGGCGGCTCCCCATTCGGCTTTGATTTTTTTGGCGGTGTCCGCGTTGAAAAATTCTTTTCGAGTGGGGATGGCGGTGGCGATGGCGATGTCCGCGATGTTGGAGGCCGGCTCGATGCCCAGGACGTCGCAGCCCTTTTCCTTGAATTTTTTCAGGAACACGCCGGTGTTGGAGGCGATCTCCAGGACTTTGGATTCCGCGCCGAGATGGCCGGTGGCCAGCAGGTGCGCGCACAGGTTGTTCAGGTGCGCGTCCATCGTGGCCGAGGTGGAGGTCACATACGCATAATGCGAGTAAAGGATTTTGGGATCGACGGTGTCCGCGAGTTGCACCAGCGAACAATCCGGGCAAAGCACGACACGCAACGGCAGGTTGGTGTGGTAGTTTTTGACCTCGTCCGGCTGCAGAAAATCGTTCGCGAGCGCGGTCTTGCCGAGGTCGAGGACCAGCTTCAGGTTTTTTGAGCCGCAGGTGCGGCAGGTGGTGCGTTCCTGGATCATGATTGCGGCGGTTTATAGGGTGAATCGGGGTTCAGTTCGTGGCGGATCTCATCCACGGGGTCGCGACGGCCCTCGCCTTTGAACAACAAGCTGGTTACGGTCACAACCAGGCCATCCACTTTGCCGGTGTTGCGATAGGCATGGACCACGCCGCGCGGGACGTGGATGCGCGAGGGCGCGCTCGCGCCGGTTGTGATGACCCAACCGCGCGCGGCTTTCGCCGAGCCGGGACGGTCGTCCCAGAGATAGACGTTGAATTCCGACGGGCCGGCGAACGTGAAGTAATCGTCCTGGCCCACGTGCTGGTGCGGGCCGCGGGTGACGCCCGGCGACGACCACGAAGAGCACGCCATCATTGGCTTGAACCCGGCAGGGATCTCGTCGGAGCGGAACAATTCGTGCAGGCTGCCGCGGGGATCGCGGAAGACGGGCAACGCCTCGACGCGCACACCGGGCAGGCCGGGGACATCGGCGATCCCCCGCACTTCGACTTGTTGCCAGACAGTGGACATGGGCGGCCAAGCTAACCGAAATCATTTCATCTGCGCGAGCATTTTCCGCAGCCCGGCGCGCCAGGAACCGGCCGGATGGCCGGTTTGTTTGGCCAATTTTGCGTTGTCCAACACCGTGTAATCGGGCCGCCGCATCGTGGAACTGAAAAAAGAGCTTAAGACAGGCTCAACCGGCGGCGCGGCGGGGAGCAGTCCGGCACGGACGGCTTCATCGAGGATGATGCGGGCCCAGTCGAAACGGCTGACGCCTTCGTCGTTGACGGCATGGAACAGCCCGGAGGGCTGGCCACGGAGCAATTCAAGCGTCCATTGCGCCAGGTCGGAGGCGCAGGTCGGGGCGGAAATCTGGTCGGTGGTGGCTTTCAAAGGTTTGCCCTCGCGCGCAGCCTTCAGGATGGTATGGACAAATGTTTTGGTTTGCGTGGGATGCCAGCCGAAGACCCAACTGGTGCGCAGGACGAGATGTCTGGGTGAGGCGGCGAGCACGGCCTGTTCCCCGGCCAATTTGCCCGCGCCATAATGGTTGAGCGGATTGGGCGCGTCGGTTTCGGAGTAAGGCGATTTCTTTTTGCCGTCAAAAACGTAGTCGGTGCCGTAATGGACGAGGCGGATATTGCGTTCGGCGCAGAGCGCGGCCAGCGCGCCGGGGGCGGTGGCGTTGATGGACCAGGAGAGGTCGCGTTCCTGTTCGCACCGGTCTACGAGGTTGTAGGCGGCGGTGTTGATGACGGCATCCGGTTTCAGCGCGTCCAGTTGCTTGCGCGCCTGGTCCTGATTCGAGATGTCAAACTCGCGGCGCGGGAGGAAATGCAGATGGCAATCAGGCGCGGGCAACTGGCGCAAGGCATACGCCAGCAGGCCGTCTCCACCGGTCACCAGGATTTTCATGCGGTTAATCATGGGTTTTTAAGGGGAAAAATTCCATGCCAAACCACGAAATACACAAAATAAAAGGCGAATGAACAACAAAGGAACAAAGATAGGGCGAAGCTCCTGCCGAGCCGCGGTGAGATGGGAAAAATTCTTCATTTTGGTTTGATTAGGTTTGATTGGGTTTGATTGGGTTTGATTCCGTAGGGCAGGCAGGATGTCTGCCCTACTGCCCGAAAATGGGTTCGTTTTGACGGGCAACTTTTTGAGGGCTGATTTATGTAAGTGATTGTTTTCAAGATTGTTGGACGTGAAAAATGGGCCAAAAATAATGGGTTCGTTTCGCAGAAATAGGTATTTATAGAGGCATTAGGAGCGTGGCTTGAGATGTGAGGCCGGCCAAAATTTCCGGTCCAGCCCGCACAAACAATTGCAAAATCAGTTTTCATCCGGTGGAAGTTAATCAGAAAAGAGGGAGGGCGTAATGTTGCCCAGAAACAAAAAATCACTTTAACGCAGAGGCGCATAGACCCAAAAGAACGAACGGGAAAGCAATCCGCAGATTGCGCCGGGGGATGTAGATTTAAAACACGTCTAGGATTTTTTTATGTTCAACCACATGGCGAGCTGTTATGAAAACACCTTCACCTACATGAAATGAGCTGCCAATCGATTGGTCTCCGTTTTTAGCTATGGATTGCCCATACAGGGCAATGATGGTTTGTTGGGTTTTTCCTAGGGCATTGCCCTCGGCTAGGATGGAGTCGGCTTTCAGCCGAAGGATTGGAGCCTCGTTACCTCGGCTCCTACAAATAAGAATAAGTTCAGGGTTTCGTGGGAACCAGTCGTCGCTAAAGCTACGACTTGGCAGGCACTCGCCCTCCCGAAGACTAGCGGCGCCCTACCGCTTTACGGCTCGCGAGTACGCTCGCCCCACCAAATTACGGCTCGACGGAGTCTCGCCCCACCGAAAGCTTATCCAACAGAGCCTGGAAATTTCGTTGGGCGGTTTGCCAGCTGAGTTGGTCGCGTTTGGCGGGCCAGTCGAGGGCGGCCATATAGTTCTGTCCGGCGCGTTGTTTGCGGACTTCGTCTTCGGCGGCGCGTTTGAAGGCGTCGCAGTCGAAGCACGGGACGTATCGGACAAAATCGCCAAAGACGGCGGGGTAGCAGTCCAATTTATAGGCGAGCACGGGGACGCCGGAGACGATGGCTTCACCGACGACGATGCCCCAGCTTTCATATTTGCTGGGCATCAGAAACAGGCGGCTCGCTTTTAGCAGGCGGAATTTTTCATCCTCGGAAACGAGTCCGCTGAAAGCGACGTTATCCTTGAGGCCCATCTGTTGGATGACGGGTTCGAGCCATTTTTTGCTGTTGCCGATGACGATGGCTTTGAAATCGGGAAGTTGCTGCTTGAGCCAGGTAAAGGTGGCCAGGAGGTCGTCGATGCCTTTTTGCGGATGGACGCGGCCAGTCCAGGCGACGTCGTATTGTTTGGGCTGCTCGGGGATGCGCGCGGCGGTGACGGCGTCGCTGCCATTGGGCACGTACCAGAGACTGGATTCGCGGTAGCCGAATTTCAGGAGGTAATCTTTGATCTCAGGATGGCTGTAGGTGACGATGCCGCCGGGGCAACGACGGAACCAACGCAGGGAAAGCTGCTGGCTTAGCCAGAAATAAAGTGAGTTCAGCCGCGTGGAGGTGACATCGGCGCGGGTCTTGAACAAAACCTGTTTGAAGGTTGGGGCCATCATGCCGACATAGAGAATCTTTCGGCGCGCCGGGCAACGGATCATCGGGATGGCATCGAACCAGAAATCGGACATGGCATAGGCGATGTCGTCGGGCTTGATTGCCTTGAGGTGCGGAAAAGTGCCGAACATGCGCCGCGCAAAATCGAGCAGGAGGCGGACCTGGCCGGAAAGTTTGGAGACGTCACCCAGTTTGCCGGGGCCGGAGTCGGTGAGGGTGAAATTTTTCGGGAGGCGCCAGCGTTCCAGATATTTCTGGAGGGCGCAGCCGCCAAAAAAATGGATGGGATGCCCGACATTGATGGCGGCGCTGGCGGTGAAATAAAAATAAACGTCACCCCCAGCCATGCTTTCGTCATAGATGTCATTGACGAAACAGACCATGCGCGGCCGGGTTGGATTGGGGGACGTAGCGCTCACGGAATAGGAACATTATCGTCCGTTTGTGGAGGGTTCCGGTGCTGTTTCATTTGAATGAACCAGGTTATGAACAAGATGATAAAGGCGGCGCCGGAGGCGAAGGGCATGACATGGACCAATGCGCCGGCAGTTTTTCCGAAGGTCAACAACACCAGCCAGTAAACGAACCCGAGGGTTCCATACAAGACGGAGATTTTGGCCCAACGGCTGGCGAGCGCCCACATGGCCATGGCCTGGGACATGCCGAAAAAGGCCATGCTGATGGAGAAGGGCACGAGCATGGCGGCGGCTTCCGGTGTGTATTTGCCAAGAATCTTGAGGCAGAGCACTCGAAAGACCAAAAGGAACGCGACGCCACCCGCGAGCACGATCATATAGAGGCCGAGCAGTTTTAATTGTTCGCGCAAGGCGTCATCATGGTGATGATAGGTCCGGGAACGGTGGGTGTACAACACGGTGAGCAGGGGGCCGACCGCCAGGGGCAAATTTCTCGCAAAATTGCCGGCAGCACTAAGCGCCGAGAGGTCGTCGGGAGGCAAATAGCGTTTGGCCACCAGCAGATCACCCTGGCTCAGGAAATAGGTCCCGCCCGAAAACGCAACCGCCACAACCAGGAACTGGATAAATTCCATGGTCCAGGGTGAAACGGGTTCAGCTTTGCGTGAGAGGTCTTTGCGCCACACCAGCAAAATCAGGTTCGATAAAAGCATGAAAGCGGAGGCCAGCACACCGATGATGGCGATCGGTGATAGAAAGGTCAGGGTTCCGAAAGCCAGGCGCAGGATGACCGCGAGCAGCCCGATGGCGGCGAGCCGGTTGAACCAGCCCAGCCCCTGGCACAAGGAGTTGACGAACGTGCCCCAACAGGTCAACAGCACCACGCAAAAAGCGGCGAACGCCAGGGGAGTGGGGAAAAGGAAGAAATGACTTACGGGAACAATCAAAACGGCCGCCAGAAGACAGGCTCCGATCGTAAGGCGAAAGAGAAATTTGCGGCACCCGGCAAAGAGGCCGAGCAGCCGGGCGTCGTCGCCGCTATAGTGGAACCGGGCGATGTAATGGGCCACAGCGTAAGTTGCGGCATTCATCGGCAGGTTGAGCAGCAAGATTAAACTCAGGCTCGCATTCACCAGCCCAAATTCATTGTTGTTCAGCCGATGGCCCATGAGGATGCCGAAGCCAAAATTTCCGGCGGCCACGAACACATTGGCGGCGGAAAAGATGATGCCGCTCTGCAAGAGGCTGCGTTTTGCCGGGGGAATTCCCGATGGGGTCGTTGCCTCGTCCGCGCTCATGATTTTGCCTGCCAGTTCATCGAATATGAACCGATAGCTTCGTTTGGAGAGGGGGCACGGGGCAAGCGGAAATTGAATCAAACATTCAACATTCAACGCTCAACATTCAATAATATAGAAGGTTAGAACGGAAAAAGGCGCTTTGGCCGAAGCGGACCGGGGAACCGCACAAACATGCGGTGTAGGCTGAAGCCTTACAGCCCTTAAGTTATTGCTTTTCTTGTATTAACGATTTATGTTTGCAGGCAAATCTTGGTGGCTGAAGCATCACATTTGCACTTAAGAAGGCACATGAAAGCTTCGGTGGAAAAAAAGATAGTCGTTGGATTTTTGGCGTCAGTTACGGCGCTTTTGGGAATCTCATTGCTTTCATACCGGACGATTGAAAGCTCCATCAAAGCGCAGGCCTGGGTGACCCATACCTATGAAGTCATCGCGGCGCTTGAACAAGGCCGGGCAAACCTCACCGACGCAGAATCTTCGCAGCGCGCCTTTCTGCTCACCGGGGACGAGAGATTTTTTCTGGACTCATCGAACGCGCAATCCAATGTCGGCGGCTGGATCGGAAACCTGCGCCATCTGACGTCCGACAATCCCGACGAGCAAAAGCGGCTCGATGAACTTGAGCCATTGATCACGCAACGCCTGGCGATGCTGAACAACCGGATGGAGTTGCGGCGTGAAAACGGCATCCAGGCCGCCGCCGACGCCGTGGCCACCCGGGAGGGCACGGATCTGTCCGCGCAGATCAAGCAGCGGCTCGATGAGATGCGGGTAACTGAGAGCCAGTTGTTGCAAGGCCGGCAAGAGACGCAACGCGCGGACGCAACGATTATCGAGGGGTTGGTGGTATGCGGCGCGCTGGCGGCGTGCGTTTTGGGTCTGATCGCATTTTTGATGACCCGCCGGGACCTGAGATTGCGCGCGCGGGCCGAGTTGGGATTGATGGAAAACCGCGCGCGACTCCAATCCATTTTAGACAACATGCCGGCGATCATTTACCTGAAAGATTTGGAGGGGCGATATTTGTTCGTGAACCGCCAATTCCTGAAAGTGGACGGCCTTTCGACGGAAAAGGTGATCGGCAAAACAATTTTTGACATCACTCCCCGGGAACACGCAGAGATCGCCCATGCACATCATCAAAAAATATTGGCGGCGCAATGCGTCATGGAAGCTGAAGAAACGGTCATGCGTCCTGACGGGCCGCACACGCATCTTGCGATCAAGTTTCCCATCCTTGACGCGACGGGCAAAATTTACGGCACCGGCGGCATCTCCACGGACATCACCGAACGCAAAGCCGGCGAGGAGGAGAGAAAAAGACTGACCGAGGAGCTTCAGCACCATGCGGCCCAGCTTGAACTGGCCAACAAGGAACTGGAGGCCTTTTCGTATTCCGTCTCGCATGATCTGCGCGCGCCATTGAGGCATATTGACGGTTTCGTGAAGTTGCTCGATAAAAGCGCGAACTCGTCCCTGGATGAGCGCGGCCGGCGTTTTTTGGACATCATCGCTGATTCGGCCCATCGGATGGGGATGTTGATCGACGATCTGCTGGTGTTCTCGCGCATGGGGCGGGTGGAATTGCGCCACGCAAGAGTTGAATGCGACGCGCTGATCCACGAAGTGATGGATTCGTTGAAAAGCGACATGGAAGGCCGGAACATCGAATGGAAGATCGCCAAACTACCCCAAATCCAGGCGGACGCCGCCATGTTGCGGCAGGTCTGGGCGAACCTTATCGGCAACGCGGTGAAATACACGCGCCCGCGCGACCCGGCCCGGATCGAGATCGGTTGTAACGAAAACGGAAAGGAAGTCGTCTTTTATATTTGTGACAACGGCGTTGGTTTTGACATGCAGTACGTGAACAAACTTTTTGGAGTGTTCCAGCGGCTGCACCGCGTGGAGGAGTTTGAGGGCACGGGCATCGGGCTGGCCAACGTGCAGCGCATCATCCTGCGCCATCACGGACGGGTCTGGGCGGAGGGCAGGGTGAACGAAGGCTCGAAATTCTTTTTTTCGGTCCCAAAACAAACCATTGAAACGAAAGGAAACTGACCATGGCTCCCTTGAAACGAATATTGCTGGCGGAAGACAATGATCGCGACGTGGAATTGACGCTCGCCGCGCTCGAAGAGCATAACCTGGCCAATGAAGTGATCGTCGCCCGCGATGGCGCGGAGGCGCTGGATTACCTTAACACGCGGGGGAAGTTCGCCGGCCACGCCAACGGCCTGCCGGTCGTGGTGTTCCTGGACCTGAAAATGCCGAAGGTGGATGGCCTGGAGGTCTTGCGCCAAATGCGAAGTGATGACACATTAAAGCATGTCCCGGTGGTCATGGTGACTTCGTCCAGGGAGGAGCAGGACCTGGTGCGGAGTTACGAATTGGGAGTGAACGCGTATGTGGTCAAGCCCGTGGACTTTCAGAAGTTCGTCGAATCCGTGAAACAACTGGGGGTATTCTGGGCGATGATCAATGAACCGCCGCCCGGCGCAGTAAAGCGAAGCTGAAAGATATGACTGCGTCCTCAGCCAAAGAAAAATCGCGATTTTTGCATCTGGAAGACAATGCAAACGACCAGTTGCTTGTCCGCGAGATGCTGCATTCCGACGGCCTGCTCGGCGAGCTGGTGGCGGTCACCACGAATTATGATTTTGAGAGCGCCCTGGTCGGGCGGCCTTTCGACCTGATCATCTCCGATTTTTCCCTGCCGTCTTTTGACGGTTTGAAGGCGCTGGCGCTGGCGCGCAAATTGTCGCCGCAAACCCCCTTCATCTTTTTCTCGGGCACCATCGGCGAAGAGGTGGCGGTGGAGAGTTTGAAGCATGGCGCGACCGATTACGTTCTCAAGCAGCGCCCGCAGCGGCTGGTGGGCGCCGTGCGCAACGCGCTTCGCAGCAAAGAGGAGCGTTCGCGCCTGACCCGGATGGAAGGCGAATTGCGCCAGATGGAGGAACGCCTGCAAATCGTTGCCCGCGCGTCCAATGATGTCGTTTGGGAATGGGATATCGCCTTGGACAAGATGTGGCTGAGCGAGAACTTCCAGGACATTTTCGGGCTTAAGCGCGAGGAGGCCGGTTCCAGTCTGACCCGTTGGCAGAGTCTGCTCCATCCCGATGACCGCGACCGCGTCGTAGCTGGGCTGACGTCGGCTGTCGCAGGAAGAGGGCGGGTCTGGTGGAGCGAACATCGCGTTCGCCGCAGCGATGGCACTTATCTGAACGTCTATGAGCGCGCGTCGATCATTTATGACCGCAACCGCAAGCCGGTGCGGGTGGTCGGCATGGCGATCGACATGACCGAGCGCAAGAGAGCGGAGGGAACGATCCGCGAACAGGCCGAGCTGCTCGATAAGGCGCAGGACGCCATTATCGTGTGCGATATGGACCGGACGATCCTTTACTGGAACAAGGGCGCGGAACGCATCTATGGGTGGAGCAGGGATGAGGCATTGGGAAAAAATGTGCGCACGTTATTTTTCCATAATCAGAAGCCCGACCAACTCAGGGACGCCACCAAAAGCCTCGACGAATGCGGCGAGTGGACGGGGGAATTATCCGAGTTCACCAAAAACGACCGTTCCGTGATCGTCCAGGCGCGGGCGACGCTCATCCGCGACGAAGGCGGCGCGGCCAAATCCCTGCTCATCATCAATACGGACATCACCGAGCGAAAGCAACTGGAGGAGCAATTTCTGCGCGCGCAACGGCTTGAGAGCCTCGGCGCGCTGGTGGGCGGCATCGCCCATGACCTGAACAACGCATTGGTGCCGATCATTGTGGGCGTGGACATTTTGCGGGACCAGCCGATTTCGCCCGACGCCCAAAGCATGATCCGCACGATGGAATCCAGCGCGCGGCGCAGTTCCGAAATGGTCAAGCAGATGCTGGTTTTCGCGCGTGGCGGTGAAACGGAAAAAACCGTCATCCAGGTCAGCCGACTCGTGAAGGAGATGGCAAAGATCGTTGGCGACACTTTTCCAAAATCGATCCGCTGCCGGATCCAGGCGGACAAGGAACCATGGCCCGTATCCGGTTTCCCGGTCCAGCTTCACCAGATCCTGCTCAATCTTTGCGTGAATGCCCGCGATGCCATGCCCAATGGCGGCACGCTTACCCTGATGGCTGAGAATGTGAACCTGCCGGAGCAGGACGCGGTCCGCAACAAAGTATCGCCGGGCCGATACGTGTGCGTCGCTGTTTCTGATACCGGCACGGGGATCGCGCCGGAGGTCATGGAAAAGATGTTCAAGCCGTTTTATACGACCAAAGGCGACAAAGGGACCGGGCTGGGTCTTTCCACATGCCAGAACATCATCAAAACCCACGGCGGCTTTATCACCGCGCAAAGCAAAATCGGTTCCGGCGCAAGATTTGAAGTTTACCTGCCCGCTGATAACGGCCAGACCCCGGACACCTCCATGATCACCAAAACGCCGCTTCCTTCCGGCCAGGGCGAACGGATCCTGGTGGTGGATGATGAAGAGGCGATTTTGGCCATCACCCGCGCGGCGCTGGAGAATTATGGTTATGAAGTGCTGACGGCCAACAGCGGCACGGAGGCCGTCAATTTCTTTATCAAAAATCACTCCACCATCAGCCTGCTGATTTCCGACATGTCCATGCCCTTGATGGATGGGCCGGCCGCGGTGCAGGCCATGCGCAAGATCAAACCCAATCTCAAAGTGATTTTCATGAGCGGATCGGAGGGGGGAACCCCGGAAGATCTTTCCGCGCGGGTAAAAATGGACGCCTTTATCGCCAAGCCGTTCACCAACGAGAAACTTCTCGAAACCGTCCATCAAGTGTTGGTAAGAAAATAGCGCCGGGAGGGCGGCAGGCCAACGATTGAGTTTGGTTGAAAAACATCCGGGCATCCGGCAATTTATTGTCACATGAGATCGACCGGAATTTACATATCGATTCCATATACAAATAACGCCGTGGCGGTGTCTTGGTGATGGAAGGAACAGACGCATGAAAAAAAACAACGCAATTGCATTAGTCTGCCTGGCAGCGGGAGTTCTAGCGGGCTGCAGCAAGTCCCCATCGGAAAAACAAGTCGCCCCGCTGTTCAATCAGCCGGCGCAGCCCCAGATGCCTACGCAGGCCCAGCCGAAATTGCCGACGATGAAGATATACTTTGGCTCGGCGGGACCCTCAGGCTCGCCGCGGGCAACGGTGGATGCAGAACTTGCGTTGACGCCTCAAGAGGAAGAAACCGGCCTGATGTTCCGCACCAATATACCCGAGGATGATTCGATGCTCTTCGTGCTGCCTTATCCACAGGCGGCTTCTTTTTGGATGACCAATTGCCCGGTGTCGGAATCTGCCGCCTATATCTCTCCGGATGGCGTGATCGAAGAGATCCATCATTTTGAGAAAAACGATCCCATCCCCGTCGTCGCCAGCCACCAGGATATTCAATTTGTGCTGGAGACGGCGGACGGCTGGTATGCCCGGCATAGCGTGGACGTGGGCATGGTCATCACGACTGAAAAAGGCACGCTCGCCCAGACGTTTCTGAATCACTGAGCTTTTTGTTCAAACGCTCTACGCCAGGCTGACGGCTTTGCCGGTGCGGGCGGATTCGTAGATGGCCATCATGATCTTTACGTCACGCAGACCTTCCTCGCCCGGCACGCGGGTGGGACGGTTCGCCAGGATGCACTGCGCAAAATCATCCATCTCGGCGGCGAATTGATCGATGTCCGTGAAATTGATTTGCTGGCCGTCACTGCGCACCCCCTGGATTCCGTGATATGAAAACGCCGGGTCCAGCGTGAACCAGCCCCGATCGGTGGACACTTTAAAATTGTTCAAGCCCGAAGCATTGTACGATGCGCTGCAACGGGCGATGATGCCGCTGGGAAATTTCGCCTGCCAGGTGATGGATTCCTCCACCTGGCTGAATTTCACCGGATCGGTCACGGTCGTGAACCCGGAAACTTCCGCCGGTTCTTCGCCGGTCAGATAACGGGTGGCCTGGAGTGAATAGATGCCCACATCCATCAGGCAACCGCCTCCGGCGAGGTCTTTCTTCAATCGCCATTGCGTCGGATCACCCATCGGGAACCCAAATGCGGCGTCGATGATCTTTGTTCTGCCCAGGACTTTCTCACGGACCAGGCGGGCGCATTCGAGGTTGTTCGGTTCGAAGTGGAGACGATAGCCGATGGCCAATTGTTTGCCGGCTTTCTTGCATTCATCGATCATCTGCTGGCATTTTTCCACGGACACTTCCATCGGCTTTTCGCTCAGCACATGTTTGCCCGCGCGCGCGGCCTTGATGGTATGCTCCGCGTGCAGGCTGTTGGGGGTGACCACATAGACGACGTCGATGTCCGGATTGTCGGCCATCTGCTCCATGTTGTCGTAGTTGTAAATATTTTTGTCGGGGATGTTGTATTGCGTTTTCCATGCCGCGGCTTTCTGCGGATGACCGGTGACGATGCCCGTGAGCCGGCAGAACTGGGTCTTCTGCAAAGCCGGCGCGAGCTGATGCGTGCTCAAATTGCCCAATCCCGCGAGAGCGAACCCGAGCTTTTTGCCCGGCGTTTGCGCGTATGCCGGCAGCGCGCCCATGAACGGCAAACCTGCCGCAACGAGGGAAGTGGTCTTGATGAAATCACGGCGGGACAGGTTGAAGGCTTTCATGCGAGGAAGTATTTCTGATGGGATTTGAAAGGCAAACTGAAAGAAGAAAAAATCAAAGAGTGTCCAGTTATTGCCCGAAACGACAAACCGGGAATCCCGCAGCGCAAGATATTAGGGAGTCAAAATTTCAATGTCCGGCGCCACGTGCTGAAAGTGCGACGGATTGCGGGTCACAATTCGCGCCGCCTTTTTGCGCCGGGCAAAGGTTGCATGTAGAGAATCATAAATCCCCCCGCCCATAATTCCCCGGCTACGCGCCTCCAGAATTGCCATTTCATAGTCCACCCACCCCATTGCCTCCACGACCAGCGAATCGCACAGGCTCAAAGTCAACTCGGCAGCGACGTCCGTGGGCACCTTGTAAAAACCGGTCAATGTGGCAAAAGTTTCCGCGAGCGCGTGAGCATCTGTGAATGGCCGTACGGAATCCTCCAATGCCGTAAGGCAGACCTCGTGTTCAGGATGCGACTTCAAGAGAGCCCCGACCAATATCCCGGTATCCAGGAAGGTCATCGGGTGTAATGGCGCGATTGTTCAACCGCCTCCTCAATCGGAGTGGCTGGGACGGCGCCTGTCCAGACTTTGAGTTTGCCACGTTTAATGATACGGCCGGACGTATTGGCTTCCATTTCCAAAATGATGCGTCCGGGTGTGGCCGATGCCAGCAGTTTTTGCCTCCGGGGAATTCCGGCTGCCCGCCGCAGTTCTCGCGAAAGCACGATGCGGTTTGAGGCGTCCAATGCAATGGTTGTTTTCATGCCATTACTATGGCGTGGTAATGGCGTACTTGCAAGCGGAACTACCATCTTTAGTCTTTTGCAGGCTGGAAATAAGTCGTTTTCATAACCTCGCCGGAAAATGCTCGCGGTTTTTGCCGTTTGGGAATTAAATGATTGCGATGTCGCAAGCCCAATCCGAAAAACTTTTTGCCGAGGCGCTGAAATATATTCCCGGCGGCGTCAATTCCCCTGTGCGCGCGTTTCGCGCCGTGGGCGGCACGCCGTTTTTTGTCGCCAAAGCCAAAGGCGCGCATATCTGGGACGTGGACGGGAATGAATTGATCGATTACGTCTGCACCTGGGGCCCGGCCATCCTCGGCCATGCGCATCCGAAGATCATCTCCGCAGTGAAGACGGCCGCCGAGCACGGCACAAGTTTTGGAATTCCAAATCCGTCTGAAGTCACGATGGCCAAACTTATCTGCGAGATGGTTCCCAGCATCCAGAAAGTCCGCATGACCAATTCCGGCACCGAGGCCTGCATGAGCGCCATCCGCCTGGCGCGCGGGTTCACGCGCCGGGACAAGATCATCAAGTTCGACGGCTGTTACCATGGCCATGCGGATTCGCTGCTGGTGAAAGCCGGGAGCGGCGCATTGACTTTCGGAAACCCGGACAGCGCAGGCATTCCCGCCGACTTTGCCAAACACACCATCGTTCTGCCGTACAACGACATCGAAGCCGTGCGCGCGGCCTTCGCCGCGAACAAAAATCAGGTCGCCGCCATCATCGTCGAGCCGGTGCCCGGCAATGCCGGGCTGTTTTTGCCCAAAGAGAATTATTTGCAGTCGTTGCGCGAAGCCACAAAAGCGAACGGCGCATTGCTGATTTTTGATGAAGTGATGACCGGATTTCGCCTGGCCCCGGGTGGCGCGCAGGAACGATTTAAGATCACGCCCGATCTGACATGCCTGGGCAAAATCATCGGCGGCGGTTTGCCGGTCGGCGCATTTGGCGGTCGCGCGGATATCATGGACATGCTTGCGCCGCTGGGGCCGGTCTATCAGGCCGGCACCTTGAGCGGAAATCCCATCGCCATGGCTGCGGGCATCGCGGCGCTGGAGGAATTGCGCGATGGCGGTCCGTATTGCCGGCTGGAGTAACTGGGCGAGCAGTTGGAGGGCGGCCTGCGCGATGCCGGCAAATCCGCGAACATCCCCATGCAGGTCAATGCGTGCGGCTCCATGTTTTGCGCCTTTTTCACGGGCGAACCCGTCCACAATCTGGCGGACGCCATGAAGAGCGACCGCGCGCGGTTCGCCAAATTTTTCCATGGCATGCTCGAAAACGGGGTTTACCTGGCGCCGTCGCAATTCGAGGCCGGGTTCATTTCCACGGCGCATACCGCGGCGGACCTGGAAAAGACGATCAGTTCGGCCGCAAAGGTATTGCGGACATTGTAACCTTTATTCATTATGTCCGTCTGAAATGTTGTCCGCGCATCACACCGTCGCGGCAAGAGAACAATAATAGAACACTGGTACAACTATGAAACTGAACACAAAGAATATCGTCGCGCTGATGGCGTTGGGCGGAACGATGACGTTCGCCCCGGCGTTGCTCGCGCAGGATACCTCCACCAACGCGCCAGCCGGCGGGCCTCCTCCTGCCGCCCAGGGTGGCGCCCCACGCGGGCAGAATGCCGACCAGATGGTCCAGCGGCTGACCACGCGGCTCAACCTTACGGCAGATGAACAAGCCAAGGTCAAACCCATCATCGAAAACCAAATGCAACAGATGGTCGCTTTGCGAAGCATGGCGCCGGAAGATCGCCGCGCCAAAATGATGGCTCTTCGCGAGGAAACTATGAGCAATATGCAGGCGGTGTTGACTCCCGAGCAGTTCACCCAATATCAACAGATGGCGCCACGTGGACGTCGTCCCGGCATGGGGCCTGGCGGCAACACCAATGCACCGGCCGGCGGACCGCCGACGGGCACTCCACCTCCGCCTCCGCCGCAGCAGTAATCGGATCATTTTTGCAAAAACTTGCAAGGGACGGCCTTCGGGCCGTCCTTTTGCTTTTTGGCATTTGCCTGTGATGCCATTTTCTGAGATACTAACCCTCCGTTTTTACGGCCAAATTTATGAAACCCCAGGTTGAAATATATGACACGACCCTGCGCGACGGTTCGCAGGGCGAAGGCATCAACTTTTCAGTCGCTGACAAGCTCCGCATTGCCGAGCGGTTGGACGCTTTTGGGGTCCATTATATTGAAGGCGGCTGGCCGGGCAGCAATCCCAAGGACATCGAGTTTTTCGCCGAGGCGCGCAAGAAGAAATTCAAGAACGCGCGGCTCGCAGCCTTTGGATCCACGCGCAAAAAGGGCGTGCCCGTGGAGCAGGATGACCAGGTGCGCCTGCTCATCGAAGCCCGCACGCCGGTCGTCACCATCTTTGGCAAGACGTCCATGCTGCATGTGACCCAGGTCCTGCGTTGCACGCCCGAGGAAAACCTGGCGATGATCGGTGACACGGTGAAATTCCTTAAGGACAACGGCAAATTTGTCATCTACGACGCCGAACATTGTTTCGACGGTTACAAGCTCGATGCCGATTACGCCATCGCCACCTGGCAGGCGGCGGAAAAGGCCGGCGCGGATTTTGTAGTGCTATGCGACACCAATGGCGGATGCCTGCCGGAAGAGGTCGCGGCGATCACGAAGGTGGCGGTCGGCAAATTGAATTGCAAGGTGGGCATCCATACCCATGACGACATCGGCCTGGGCGTGGCGAATGCCCTGGCCTCGCTCAACGCCGGCGCGGTGCACGTGCAAGGCACCATCAACGGTTACGGCGAGCGCACCGGCAATTGCAATCTCACCAGCGTCATCCCCTGCGTGGCGTTGAAGATGAAAAAGTCTTCCGTGCCGGAGAAATCGCTGTCCAAATTGAAAGAGCTTTCGCAGTTCGTGGATGAGATCGCCAATCTGCGCCACAACCCGCGCCTGCCGTGGGTGGGGGCGGCGGCGTTCGCGCACAAAGGCGGCATGCACGTCAATGCCGTGCAAAAGCTCGCATCCAGCTACGAGCACATCGATCCCGTGCTTGTCGGCAACGCGCGCACCGTTCTGGTCAGCGACCTGTCCGGCCGCAGCAATATTGTGATGAAGGCGAACGAACTGGGCTTCAAACTCACCAATGACACGCCCGAGCTGAAGACCATCCTCAATCGCGTCAAGGAATCGGAAAATGCCGGTTATGAATTCGAGGCCGCCGAAGGCTCGCTTGCGTTGCTCATCGAGAAAACGATGAAACATCGCGAGTCGCCGTTCACCGTGCAGACCTATCACGTCTCCATGCGTCGCGATGCCAAGGAATCCATCTGCGAGGCCACCGTACGCGTGCGCGTCGGCTCAAAAGTTCATCATGAGGTCGCCGAGGGCGACGGGCCGGTCAATGCCCTGGATGCCGCCCTGCGCGCAGCTTTGGCCAAATCGTTTCCGAAACTGAAAAAGATCACGCTCACTGATTACAAGGTGCGCATTTTGGATTCCGGCACCGGCACGGCCGCCAAAACGCGCGTGCTTATCCAATCCACCGACGGCAAGCGCGATTGGGGCACTGTCGGTGTGAGCGAGAACATCATCGAAGCCAGCCTTCAGGCTCTGGCGGACAGCATGGAATTTGCGCTGTTGAAGAAATAGTTGACATATATACATCGTGATGTATATATGGTATATGAAAAGGGGCAAATCCAACAAATATCCGCCGCACAAAGCTTCAATGCTGAAGCTTAAAGAAGCTGCTTTAGCCTACGAGGTGGATGAACCGATGGTCCGGACGCAGATTTATCTGAGTCAGCAGGAGCATGAGTTTATCCAACGCGAGGCCAAACGCCGGGACGCACCGATGGCCGCGGTGATCCGGGGTTTTATTGATGAGAAGATGGAGATTCCTGAAGACGCCTGGACGAACAATCCGATGCTCAGACCTGCAGTCCCTGATCCTGATTCGAAAGGACGCGAAGATGGTGGCATCAATCTCGACCACTATCTGTACGGAGTGCCCAAGGATTATATAAAGGTAAAAGGCAAATGGGTGGAAGCGCCGCCGTTGCCCCAGGATTACGGCGAAAATCGCGCGAGCCGGGACGCCTACGATAAAATGATACGCGAAATGGACGAGTCGCAATGACAAATTCCGTTTTCATCGATGCTTCCTTTTGGGTGGTTTACCGCGACGAGACTGAGGTGAATCATGCCGCCGCAAAACGCGTTTTGAATGATTTGTTCGGCCGGCGCGTGCATTTTGCGACGACGCTTCCGGTGATTTGCGAAATTTACGCCACATTTTCCCGCAGACGCCGTCTTCGTGAGCAAATTCTGGAAGACTTTTGGAACAATCCTGTTGTAAAGATTGAGGATGTTTCCCATAAAGACGAGTCAGCCGCCATTGAGATTCTCCGCGGGAATAGTGATAAAACTTATTCGTTATGCGACGCGCTGTCATTCGTGGTGATGCGCCGCTTGAAAATCACGCAGGCTGTGTCTTTTGACCGGCACTTTCGCCAATTTGGCGGATTTGATATTATGCCCGAGAAAATTTCATGAGTGAAATCTCCAAAGCCTATGAGCCGCAGTCCGTCGAGGACAAGTGGTACGACTTTTGGCTGAAACAAAACTGTTTCACCGCCGATCCAAAGTCCTCCAAGCCGGCCTATTCCATCGTCATCCCGCCGCCGAACGTCACCGGCGTGCTTACGATGGGACACGTCCTCAACAACACCATCCAGGACATCCTCGCCCGCAAGGCGCGCATGGACGGCAAGGAAGTGCTGTGGCTGCCGGGGACCGACCACGCGGGCATCGCCACGCAGACCGCTGTCGAGAGGACATTGAAAAAATCCGGCGAGATCCGGCATCGCGACGATTTGGGCCGCGAGAAGTTCCTTGAACGCATCTGGCAATGGAAGGAAAAACACGGCGGCATCATCATCCAGCAATTGAAGAAATTGGGCGCGTCGTGCGATTGGACGCGCGAACGGTTCACGATGGACCCGGAATATTCCCGTTGCGTGCAACGGGTGTTTGTGGATTTGTACAAGAAAGGGCTCATCTATCGCGGCAAACGCATGGTGAACTGGTGTCCGGCTTCGCTGACCGCGCTCTCTGACGAGGAAGTGGTCATGAAAGAGCAGAAGGGCTCGCTCTATTATTTCAAGGTGGAGATCGTCGAAGCGCCGGGAACGTTCCTGACCATCGCCACGACGCGGCCGGAGACCATCCCCGGCGATACCGCCGTGGCTGTGAATCCCAAGGACCCGCGCTATGCGCAATACATCGGCAAACACGTGATTCGTCCGCTGCCGTCGGAGTTGCCACGTGAGCAGAAGCTCATTCCCATCATCGGTGATGAGCATGTCGATTTCGAGTTTGGCACCGGTGTGCTCAAAGTGACGCCCGCGCATGACAAGGCGGACTTCGAGATCGGCCTGCGGCACAAGCTCGCGCCGATCGAGGTCATTGATGCCACCGGCCAGATGAATGAAGCTGCCGGCGCGGACCTACGTGGATTGGACCGTTTCAAGGCGCGCAAGGTCGCCGCTGAAAAATTGACCGAACTCGGTGTGATGGAAAAAGAGGAGCCGTACACGAACAATGTCGGCTTCAGCGAACGTGCCGACGTGCCCATTGAGCCGCGCTTGAGCGAACAATGGTTTCTGCAATATCCGAGCATGGAAAAATCCCGAGCCGTGGTGGCGGGTGGCACGATGAAATTTCATCCCGACCGCTGGGCCAAGGTGTACGACCATTGGATGGGAAATCTCCAGGACTGGTGCATCAGTCGGCAATTGTGGTGGGGGCATCGGATTCCGGTGTGGTATTTCGTTTGGAACGGTCCGATAGCAACCGAGTCAAGTGATTCGCAGAATGTTAAATTGGACCTGCCATATCTTTCAGAGGATCAGAATCGGTATGTTCATGCTCAGGTCATTCGTCCTGGTAATAAGAGCGGAGAAATTTTCGTCGCATTCGCAGTTGATGCTGGACATCCCGACATTGAGGAATTGCTGACCAAAAATAGTGGGCAACAAGACCCCGACGTCCTTGATACATGGTTCAGTTCGTGGCTTTGGCCGTTTGCCACGATGGGCTGGCCGGAGCAGACCGAGACGTTGAAGAAGTTTTATCCCACCACTGACCTGGTGACGGGGCCGGACATCATTTTCTTCTGGGTGGCGCGCATGATCATGGCCGGGTTTGAATACATGGGGGATTTGCCGTTCAAGAATGTCTATTTCACCGGCATCATCCGGGACAAGCAGGGCCGTAAGATGTCCAAGAGCCTCGGCAATTCGCCGGACCCGCTCGATCTCATCGCCAAGTACGGCGCGGACGCTCTCCGCTTCGGCACCATGCGCAGCGCGCCGCTGGGCCAGGACATTTTGTTTGATGAACAGAACGTGGAACTGGGCCGCAACTTCTGCAACAAGCTTTGGAACGCCTGCCGTTTCCGCCAGATGCAGGGCGGGGAAGTGCAGGGCGAGATCGACCCCAAATTGCTGACCTCGGACGACAAATGGATCCTGCTCAAGCTGGACGCTGCCATCCGCGAGATCAACA